>Ga0082212_10003525_pt1 | contig 22109 bp, 19 predicted proteins | sample TergutNt197P3_FD_71548 | JGI IMG/M metagenome (GOLD analysis project Ga0082212, IMG submission 71548) | Neocapritermes taracua P3 segment gut microbial communities from Petit-Saut dam, French Guiana - Nt197 P3 | ecosystem: Host-associated > Arthropoda: Insects > Digestive system > Gut ...
TACCCGTATTGTTCGGAATTTCTGGCTCTACCAGCACAATATGCATTATGCCACCTCCATTCTTTGAAAATCATAGCACTAATCCGCATTTTTTTCAAGGGTAACAGAAAATTGCATTGACAAAAACCTTTCTTTCCGCTACAATAAAGAAGTTGCCGGGGTGTGGCTCAGCTTGGTAGAGCGCTGCGTTCGGGACGCAGAGGCCGAAGGTTCGAATCCTTTCACCCCGACCATGGCGAGTGTCTTTATAGGATTAGGGAATCCTGTAAGGACACTCGTTTATTAGTTTTTATGGGTGCATCTAAATATTAATAAAGCTGGTATCATAACTGGCTGGTATATCAAACAAGCCCTTAGGTATAGCGGTGCTCATTTCCAGTATTTCCATCTGCGTGACCAGGTCTTCTATCAAGTATTCCGCGCCAGCCAACTTATCTCCTGAAAAGAAAAAACGCACTGTACCCTGATCAGTGGTGAATTCTTCGTAGTTATATGTGGAATCAAATAATTTTCCTGTCCCGCTGCCCAGGTAAGTGTAGCCGTTTTGCGGCAAGACACCTTCGTTTAAACCGGGCATCCCTCCAGACATATTCATTACCGAACGGGATTCGTGATCAATTATGTTAAGATCTCCGTCTTTCATAACTAGATGGCTTGTCATTCCCGCAACCTCGGTCTTAATGGCAAAATCATCCCCTGATTTAGCTGTTTCGGTAAGCGATTCAAATCCTGTATCCTCAGGGCCTGATATGGTACGGCACTTTATATAATAATTACTGCCGGAGAGAATATCGATATAGGCGGCGGCTAATTTGCCACCTGTATCGGTTAGCGGGTTATTATCGTTATCAACCATCGCGCTGGCTTCATTTCCCTCCACAGTATTTACCGCATCACCGGCTTGGCTCGGTTCGCCTGCGGTTTGTTGCGCACTGTCTATAGCCGCGCTATTATCAACGGCAGGGTTTTCGTTGCCGGATAATTTTGCGGGCTTGCTACAGCCGCCAATAATCACTGATCCCAGCATGGCTAGCAGTAATAATAATATAATTACGGTTTTTTTCATGTGTTATCCCTCCCTAAATTAACATGTTATTTCTAATACTTTACAAAAATATTATAACATGAGTGTTGATTGATTGCAAACAAACAAGAACAGCAAAAAAGTGGCTTAATAATTAATTATCTATTATTCTAGTATGTTTGCAGGATAAATAGCATATAACGCAGAATTTGCCATAAGGGCAGCAAAGATGGTAATGAGTGAGTATTTAGAGGCGCCCCTAAAGCATTGATTCTGTGTTTTATCATAGGAGTGATTTATGTTGAGAAAAACAAGAAAAGTTTTATCCATTATTTTTGCCTTCTTGCTGCTACTGGCATTTTTGCCGCAAATAAGAACAACAGCTTTAACGGCGATTGACAATGATATATATACTTTCGAAGTAAGCGGCACATTTGATTATGATGGCGCTTATGAAATGTTTACACAATTGAATTTTCTAAGAGCCAGCGTGGATGCTCCCTATCTTATTTTGGATAAAAACTTATCGGAACTTGCTATGCAACGGGCAGCGGAATGCGCCATCTATTTCTCGCATACCCGCCCCTCTGGGATAGATGTTAGTGCCGAGGCTGGGTTTAGTGAGAATATTAGTTCTTCCCATGGTGGCAAAAGTTATAACGCAGATGCTTCTTTAAAGAGTTTCATGGCTTCGCATAATCATAAAACCAATATGTTGAACCCTAGCCATAGGGCTGTTGGTATAGGTTGTTTTAATCAAGGTAATGGTGATTTCTACTGGGTACAGATCTTTGATAATGGAAAAACCGTTTCGCCCGCGCCAGCCGACACTCATGGCAAATTACAGGAAACACGAAGCATTACCGCCCTAGGCAATTTATTGACACTGGGGGTTTTCCCTGGTTCAGCGTCTATTAAGGCAAGGGAAAAGCAAGAATTTATTATTTATAATGCAAAAAATAAAGGCATCCCTTACTCCCTTCGGCCATCGCTAGATTTTGACAAAAATGGCGTGTTCGAATCATACGGCTGCGGTACCTGCCAAATTGCTCCTTCCTATTGCAAAACCTCCGATAGCGGTATAGCCATAATCGACCGCTTTGCTGTCGTGACAGGTAAAAATGTTGGCCAAGCAATACTGGAGATCGGCCTGGGGGATACTCTATATAAAAATATTTCTCTTACGGTATTGGCAGGGGAAAGCCCTATTGTTGAAGAAAATAATGAACAGCTATCATTTCCATTCTCGCTATTACTCCCATTTTCCGATGTATGCGAATCCGATTGGTTCTATGAAGATGTGGCAAAAGCCTATGAATCTGGCTTAATCAACGGCACCTCGGCCACCACCTTCTCCCCTAATGATTATCTCACCTATGCCGAGGCGGTAAAACTTGCCGTCTGTATGTTTCAGAAATATAGCATAGGTTCAGTTGCCCTGGATAATAGTGATCCTTGGTATCAGAATTATGTAGATTTTGCGCAAGCAAATAGCATTATCAGCCAAGATTATCTTTGGAATACTTCTGCAACTCGCGCCGCTTATATGGAGATTTTTGCAAATGCCTTACCTGAAAGCGCGTTTTTTGAAATCAACACAGTAAAAGACAATGCTATTGCGGATGTGCCAATGACCAGCCCCTACGCTGCCGCCATATATAAACTATACCGTGCCGGTATAGTTCAAGGCGTTGACGCAGACCACAACTGCGACCCCACAGCCAATATTCGGCGTAGCGAAGTTGCAACGATCCTCACCCGCATGATGGATGATACAACCCGCATTAGATAAGGAGAGATACTTATATGAAATATTATGTAGTTGACGCATTTGCTGATAAACTATTCACAGGCAACCCAGCCGGTGTTTGTTTACTGGAGCAATGGCCTTTAGACGCAATAATGCAGACTATAGCTGCTGAAAACAATCTTTCTGAAACAGCGTTTTTAGTTAAAGGCACGCATAATTATGAATTGCGCTGGTTCACCCCGGAAGTGGAAGTGGATTTATGTGGCCATGCTACTTTAGCCAGCGCTTTTGTAATTCTCAATTTCATTGACAAAGCTGCCCGTCAAGTATGCTTTTCCACAAAAAGCGGCTTATTGACAGTAATAAAAAAAGAAAACCTATATGAAATGGATTTTCCGGCCAGATACCCTGTGCCGGCTAAAATTACACCGCAAATCCTAAAAACTGTAGATTTGCCTATATTAGAAGTTCATTCATCCAGGGATCTGCTTTTGTTAGTGGAAAACGAATCACTTATCAGGGGTTATTCGCCTAATTTTGAACTCTTGAAGCAAATACACGGCTATCTGGGTATAATCATAACCGCTCCAGGGAACCGGGTGGATTTTGTTTCCAGATTTTTTACGCCCGGCGCCGGTGTCCCTGAAGATCCGGTGACCGGTTCGGCACATGCTACCTTAATACCATTCTGGGCAGAAAGGCTTGGTAAAGATAAAATGATTGCCAGACAGATCTCCCGGCGGGGCGGCACGCTGTTTTGCGAGAACTGCGGCGAACGGGTAAAAATAATGGGTAACGCCGTTCTCTATTTGCATGGGGAGATTGAATATCCTTGTGGGCTTTAGACCGCAGTGGAGGGATCTGCCATGCAAGTAATATACTTCGACAACAGCGCTACCACCAGAGTAAGCAGTGAAGCCGCCGCAGCGGCTTTTGCTGCGATGCGCGAAAATTATGGTAATCCTTCTTCCCTGCATGGCAAGGGTCTTGAAGCATTGCGCCTGCTGAACTTAGCGCGCCAAACTATAGCAAGGGTACTCAATGCGGCAGAAAATGAGGTAATTTTCACTTCCGGCGGCAGTGAAGCCAACAATATGGCTTTATTGGGCATAGCCCAGAAAAATAGGCGGCGCGCCGGCAGGGTGCTGTTAACAGCCGCTGAACATCCATCCTTGCTGGAGCCGGCAAAATATGTGGCACAAACAGGTTTTGATGTATGCTATATCCCTGTTGACACTCAAGGCATGGTGGATATTGAACAACTGGGCAATTTGCTTACGGAACAAACTATTTTTGTTGGCTTACATCATGTAAATAATGAAACAGGAGCTGTTCAGCCCTTAACAGAGATAGGAGCTTTAATACGTCAAAAAGCCCCGCAAGCCTTTTTCCATATTGATGGGGTTCAGGGCTTAGGTAAGCTGCCTCTTTCGTTAAAAAGCTGGCAGGCAGATAGTTGTGCTTTGAGCGGTCATAAAATACACGCACCCAAGGGTATTGGCGCTTTGTGGCTAAAGCAAGGCTGCCGCCTGCCCCCACTAATAAAAGGCGGCGGGCAAGAAGGGGATTTGCGCTCCGGTACCGAAAATATGTCAGGGATAGCTGCTTTCGCGGTAGCGGCAAAAAAAGCTGAAAGCAGCCGTGAAAAAACAGCGGCAATGGTTTTGGCTATCAAGAAAACTTTGGCAGAAGAATTGTTGGGCATTGAAAGCAGCGCGCTTAATGGTCCTTCCTTGGCACAGGCAGCACCGCATATCTTAAATATCTCTTTTGTCGGCGCAAAGAGCGAGGTCTTGCTGCATTATCTGGAACAGCAAGGGGTTTGTGTATCGGCAGGCAGCGCCTGCTCGGCTAAAAAGACAGCAGCCAGCCATGTATTGCAGGCAATGAACCTGCCCCGCGAACGTCTAGATAGCGCTATCCGCTTCAGCTTTTGCGGCTATAACACAGTAGACGAAGCAAAAAAAGCGGCTGTGGCTATAAGGCAAGCGCTAACAGAGATACGGGCATTGAGTAAAGCTAAAAAATAATGGCGCAAAGAAGAGGCGAACACTGTTCGCCTGCTAAACGATGGAGGAACAAGATGGCAAGTCGGCAATTACTGCTGGTGCGTTATGGCGAGCTGGGGTTAAAAGGAAAAAACAAATATAAGTTTATTAATAATTTGCGTGAGAATATGAGCAAGGCTGTAGCTGATTTGACAGGGACTACAGTAAGGGGTAGTTGGGGGCGTTTGTGGGTGGAAACCGCTGAGCCTCATGAAGCTATCCAACGTTTACGCATGGTTTTTGGCATTTATTCCCTCTCCCCGGTACAGCAGGTAGAAAAAGACCTGGGGGCGATGGCTCAAGCCGCTTATGAAACGCTTTTGGCTGCCTTACCGCAAGGTGGCAGTTTCAAGGTAGAAACACGCCGCTCTGATAAAACATTTCCCCTGATATCGCCAGAAATCAGCCGTATGGTAGCAGCGGAGATGTTTACCCGTTTAGACGAACGCTACACAGCTGATATGTATAAACCTGAGCGCACGATTTGGCTGGAAATACGCGAGGAAGGCGCCTTTGTTTACGGCGAGGTGCTGGAGGGCGCAGGCGGGTTACCCGTTGGCAGTGGCGGAAAGGCTTTGCTGCTGCTCTCCGGCGGTATTGACAGCCCGGTAGCAGGTTGGCATCTGCTAAAGCGGGGTGTTCGTCTAGAAGCCGTGCATTTTCACAGCTTCCCCTTTACCAGCGAACAAAGCAAAGAAAAGGTTATCGTCCTTTGCCGCTTACTCTCACGCTGGCAGGGGGCGCCTGTAAGACTGCATATTGTGCATTTTACCGAGATACAGAAAGCTATCCGCCACAATTGCAGTGAAGAATACGGTATTACCCTCATGCGGCGGATGATGTTTCGCTTGGCTGAGCGTATAGCGGTACAAAGGCGAGCCTTGGCGCTTATCACCGGCGAAAGTGTGGGGCAGGTAGCCAGCCAAACGCTGGAAAGCATCGCCGCTATCAATGATGTAGTGCGCATACCGGTACTGAGGCCGCTAATAGGCATGGATAAAGCGGATATCGTTAGGATAGCGCAAAGCATCGGCAGTTATGAAACATCGATCTTGCCCTATGAAGATTGCTGTACCATATTCCTGCCGCCTCACCCCAAAATCCGCCCACATATAGCGGAGGCAAAACAGCTAGAGCAAGCCTTGGATATTAAGTTTTTACTAGAGGAGGCGTTGGATAAAACGGATACTATAATTGTTGATTGACCCATATTACTATAAGTAAGGAGAATAAATATGAAAAGAAATTATAGAATTATTACTATTATTATCGCGGTATTTACGGCAATGATATTACTTGCTTCCTGCAAAGCAGCTACACCAGATCCCCAGCAGCCAGACAGTGTGCAAATACCTGAGGATATACCACCTATGCCGGAGGAAGTAAAGTATGCGTCTGCCGCGTTGCAAGCCAAGTTAACCGAGAAACTGGCCAGCCCCGACCCCATCGAAAGCTATGCCTGGAGCATGATAGAAAAAAACATCCGCGACCAATGGCAGCTAAGTGAGGTGATTTTCACGGATGCCGAAATTACCCTATTGGAGTGTACGGATCGTTTTAGCGATTTTTATGAGGATAAAGAAATTGGAGCCTATGCCCTAGAGTATCGGATAAAGCCGGAGGATCAAGAGAAAATAATATTAGCCGGGGGCATGGAAATTGATGATGATGGCTGGTTACTTGATACTGTTAGCATGGGGCATCCTTGGATAATCACGGAGGAGCAGGAAGATGCCGTATCCCCCATATCTTGGGTTTACCCCATGGGTGAAGGGCGCGGGGTAGCCCTTACTACCTTAGATATGCTGATGAACCGGGATTTAGAACGCAGCATAAACATTGACAGGCTGGCAATACTAAGTGTGGAACAAAGCATTAGCTATTATGACGGGCAAATAGTTTTCCAAATCCCTAAAATCTACCCATATCATGATGCTTGGGTTATCGATATTATCGCTAGCGCTGAAGATGAAAATTATTCTTTTGATTTAGAATTTTCAGAAGACAAATTATGGGAAAACGACGGCTATTGTTTTGCCTCTATTAGCGATATAGATTATAATATTTTATTCATGAGTATTACCATTCAAAAACCCGAAAGCGGACAGGTCATCTTCGGTATAGATTTATCACCGTATATTAAAGATAATGATGCTATTGATGCTATTGATATTATTGAAAATAGGTTATAGTTCAGACCCAACGTAGGGTGGTTGCCTTCATCACGCCGTGGATAGAATAACTACATCTTTTATTTTGCTTTTTTTCTGCAAATGTGATATAGTAGATATAAAATTAAAGTCATGATGGTTTTGAAAGGAGGGCAGCGGTTTGACTGCGGTAAAAAAAGCCTCTAAAAAGCTAATTTGTGATAACCGCAAGGCAAGGCATGAATATCATTTCCTGGAGCTTTATGAGGCCGGCATTGAACTAAAAGGCACAGAAGTAAAATCTCTGCGCGCAGGCCGTGCCAATTTACAAGATGCCCACTGCCGCGTAGAAAACGGTGAACTGTTGATGGTCAACATGCATATCAGCCCCTATGAAATGGGCAACCGCTTCAATCACCAACCCAAACGCCCACGCCGCCTGCTGCTGCATAAGGCGGAGATACGCCGCATTTATGCCCGCGTGCGCGAAAAGGGCCTTACCGTTATACCCGTGCGCATGTATTTTTCCGGGCAGCGCGCCAAGGCGGAGATAGCCCTAGCCCAGGGCAAAAAACTTTACGACAAGCGCGAAGATATGATAGCAAAAACCGCCAAACGCGAGATGGAGCGCCATATAAAAGAAAGCGGGCGAGAGTAAAGGCAATGCATAATCATAAATAATACAGCATATAATATCCTTTTTTAGAATACGTTAAATGATGGTTATATGGTATAAGTAAGGGGATCGGTAATCAGTTTATGGGGCTGTTTGGCGGGGATAAAGCTAAAGAAGTGGAGATAAAAGGCAACAAACTTATTTGCCCGGTATGCGGCGGCGAAAGATTTATGTACCGTCAAACGCTGCTTAACACGGCGGGCATGACCTTCCTTAAGCTGGATTGGGCCAACGCCAACGCGGATAATTACTGTTGCGCCCATTGCGGCTATATGTTCTGGTTTCATCCATAAAAACAGGCGTTTGCGCGGAAAGCAAAAGAAACCGTCTTTTCCGCTTGTATTTATATTGAAAGGGGGTTTTAAGTAACGGTTTCGGCGCAAACCGTGTGTGTTTGCCATAGCAAAACACAAAAAATTTATTTCTATCCTGGGGATGTAACGGTTTCGACGGGGGAAGAACTGGTCAGAGTAGCGAGCCGGGATCCCACCAGCCCGTAAAACGGTGGAAAGCAATTTAATTGCCAAAAACGAATTAGCTATAGCGGCTTAAACGCCCTAACCCCTATCCCGCCACGCCTGTAGGGCGAGTACAGGGGCCATTTATACAGGCTGCCCCAGCCGGGAGTGTTCCGGCCAGGCCGGGGGAGAACCAAGGAACTAGCAAAGCGGCAGGCTGTTTGTAGCCGGCCGCCACGCGAAACCTAAAGTACAAACTGCGCTCGGAGAAACTCTGGTGGGTTCTCTTTCGGACAGGGGTTCGACTCCCCTCATCTCCACCACCCAAAAGTCAAGCCTGCGCTAGGAATATTTTGGCGCAGGCTTTGACATTGTTTATCACCGATTACGGAATTCATTGGAAATAGAATAATATCCCCCTTTTCGCATAATATCAGTGTTTTTCTCATGCAGGAATTGCTCACATATATGTCCTCTGACTTCTGTCTTCTGTTATCTTACATTACCGATATACACATACCGTAGTCTGCGCCGGGCTATTGCCGCCACTTCCTCCAGTGTTTCCAGAGGGGTGGGCGGTTTATCCTTCATTTGAAAGCGGGGAAAAAAACGGCTAATATGCAGCGGTATTTGTGGATTAAGGGCAGCCAGCCAGTCAGTTAGCGCTTCTATTTCCTCTGGGTCATCATTCTCCCCAGGTATAATCAGGGTTGTGACCTCCACATGGCAGCGGGCAGCGGTGGTTTCCACGGTATTTTTTACAGTGTCTAAATCCCCGCCCAGCTTACGATAGAATTTCTCGTCAAAACATTTAACATCAATATTCCAGGCATCGATCACAGGCAGCAAATCGGCAAGAGGTTTTGCGCAAATCAGGCCATTGGTCACTAGAACTACTTTCTGCCCACGCGCCTTAAACAAGGGTGCTATATCCATAATATATTCTATATTGATCAGCGGTTCATTATAAGTGAAAGCAATGCCAATATTTTTTGCCTGGCCATAAGCCTGATGTACTATTTCTTCAGGCGGGTAAAAAACCCTGCCATTTGCCTCGGGATAATCTAATAGTATCCTGTTTTGAGAAATAGCATAGTTTTGGCAAAAAGCGCAACGCATATTACAGCCATAGCTGCCCAAAGAGAGTATCCATGAGCTCGGATAGAAATGCCGCAACGGTTTCTTTTCTATAGGATCCAGACTCAAGGAGGATACGCGCCCATAACCCATAGCCATCAATTTGCCATCCATATGCGTCCTAACCCGACAAAGACCGGTTTTACCATTCGGCAACTCACATTTATGCGGGCACAGCCGGCACATAACATTGGCCTCAGCTGTATTGTAGTACAAAGCCTCTTTCAAACATGCCTCACCACCTCAAAACGTTCCAACTGATATCTTTCCCCTTTACCGATGCCGGCTTTTTGCCGAGCGATATCTATTTGTTGTTCCACCGTATCAACGCCCTCTAAATTAGGCAGCAACAAACCGCGCCTATAACCGCAACTGACTATCACGCCATAGCGCTCTACATCCAATTCATGAAGCCCGCTGATGGGTTCGGCCGGCGCTAGCACATCCACGCTATAGGTCAGTTCGGCTAATTCATCCGCTTGTATGGGGTCAAAACGTGGGTCGCGGCTAGCCGCTGACACACTATTTTCAATAATTTCCCTAGCTATATGCTCCTTTACCGGTGATATTGTACCGATACAACCGCGCAGGCGGCCTTGTTTTTTGATAGAAACAAATACCCCGGCCTGCTTAATCAGCATTTCTGAGGGTAATGACCCCGGCAAATCGATACATTGGCCGGTTTGCACATAATGTTCGGTATTCATGCGGGCAAGGCGCGTGTATTCATCCTCTGTTTCTCTGATTTTAGCCAAACGGTCGTCTTTTTCAGACTGCAAACGTGGCAACAGGCTGTGACTTTCTTTACTACCGCAAAAAGCCGCTGTCAGATAACCCACCCCAAAAGGACCTTCGTAGCTGAGCAGGCAGCTCTCAATCTGTAAACCGTCTAAAGCACCCAACATCATGATCAGGCTTCTTGTACCACATTCCCCGGCCAGCTCACAAAGATTTGGGCTAATAGAAAGCAAGCGTTCAACATCCGCTTCCCGTATACAATCACAAACCAATGCGTCATGCTCAGGACCGGCTGGGTTGAAACCATAGGGTTCGCTTTCAGATAAACGATGAGACATATCCCCGCTGGCCACCACTACTATACGCCGCCCCAGTCGCTCGGCTGCCGTACTAATGCACATACCTAAGCGGTAATGCTCCAAAAACGATAAACCGGAAAGAGAGATACGCAAGATACGCAAAGATTGCAGAAAAAATAGAGGCACCATCACCCCATGATCCAATGCACGCTGCTTAGCGCCTAATGTTCCGGCTTTTAGCCCTTTTTCTTGCGCTATCTCTTCAATCACTTCAGCTAATTCCTCATCATATTCAATAGAAAACTTTATCTGAGGAGCGCGAAAATCACCAAAATCGCCACGGGCATTTTTACCGGGCGCGATATGAAAATAATCTTCATACAATATACTGTGGGGGGATATTATCACTACGGTATCCGGGGCTATTTCTTGTATTTCACTGGCAATTTGTTCACAAGCCTGTCGTGTGGCAGGGATTTCATCACCAGTGCCAATACCGGGTACAAGCAATGGCGGGTGCGGCATTAAGTATCCATAAAGCATATATATATCTTCCTTTCTTATGTCAGTTTACTATAAACAAAATGTTCTAGAATATGCTCTTTTACTATGCCTAGCTTACTGTTCCCCCCTATCCAAACAGCGGTACTGCAAAGCCTCCGCAATATGTTCTGTCATAACTCTCTCACACCCCTCCAAATCGGCTATTGTGCGAGCCACTTTCAGCACACGGTCATGGGAGCGGGCGCTCATTTGCAGCTGACGGAAAGCTTCGCCCAGCAACCCGGCTGCGCTTTCATCTAAGGCACAGCATTTCTCCAAATCCTTGCGCCCCATACGGGCATTAACACCAAAACTTTGCCCGGTAAAACGCTTAGTTTGCCGCTCCCGCGCCACCATCACACGTTGGCGTATTTTGCCTGAGCTTTCCGGTGGCTGTTCCTGCGATTCCTTGGTGGATAGGGCGGCAAATTTTACTCGCGGTACCTCCATATGTAAATCAATGCGATCCAGCAGCGGACCGGAAATACGCTGCATGTAACGCTGGCGCGCAAAGGGGGTGCAGGTACATGTTTTCTGATTATCTCCGTAATAACCGCAGGGACAGGGGTTCATAGCCGCCACTAATTGAAAATTAGCCGGATACTCCACCCGCGCCTGCACCCGCGCTACTGTCACGATATGGTCTTCCAAAGGCTGGCGCAATGATTCCAAAACATCGCGTGAGAATTCAGGCATCTCATCTAAAAACAGCACGCCATGACCGGCTAGGCTGACCTCCCCCGGCTTGGGGTTAGCGCCGCCCCCAATTATGCTGGCAGCGGAAGCGCTATGGTGAGGGGCGCGAAAGGGTCGTTCGCTGATCAAAGCCTGACCTTTAGGCAATAAGCCTGCAATGCTATAGATTTTCGTAGCTTCGATACTTTCATCCAAAGTCAAAGGCGGCATAATACCGGGCAAACGCCGAGCCAGCATAGTTTTACCGCTGCCGGGGGCGCCGATCAAGAGGATATTATGCCCTCCCGCCGCCGCGATTTCCAAGGCACGCTTGACACCTTCCTGCCCTTTTACCTCATTCATATCTGAGCTATGATCCCTCAAGGCAGCGGCCAGCAATGCCGCCACATCGGTGCGGGTCGGCGGCGGGCAGGGCTGGCCGCAAAAGATATCTACCAGCTCGCGTATTTTTGTTATGCCATATACCTGCAGGCCTTGGGCAAGGGCTGCTTCCTCAGCATTTATGGCAGGCAAAAACAGATTGTTTATTTGTCCTAAACGGGACAGCATATCGGCCATAGGCAATACACCGGAAACCGAACGTACCGCCCCTTCCAGAGAAAGCTCGCCGATAATGGCGCTTTTTGCCAGCAATTCCTTGGCTTTAATCTGGCTGGTAGCAGCCAAAATGCCAATAGCTATCGGTAAATCCAGCAAGGAGCCTTCTTTTTTTACATCAGCCGGCGCCAGGTTAACAGTGACACGGCGAAAGGGGAAATCGTAGCCTGAATTGGCAAGCGCTGCCCTAACCCGTTCCCTGCTCTCCCGCACCGCGGCATCCGGCAGACCCACGATGTCAAAGGCCGGTAACCCGCCACCCACATTTACTTCAACCGCCAGGGCATAACCCTGCATGCCGAAAACGGCACAACTATTAATTATCGCTAGCAAGCTATGCTCTCCTTTTTCATTTCTTATATATTAAATTTCGCCGTATGTAGAATCATACCTTTAAATACACGCAGATTTTACTTCCAGGGTAATAAAAGGTTGTTTCCCGTATCAAAGCGGGAAACAACCTTGAGAGAGGCTCTATAATTATCCTTCCACGTGATAACGACATCGCCTATAATATAACATGCCTGCGCCAAACAAGCTTAGAAGTAGCAACACAGCACCCAGCCATGTATATGACCCACTTCCCCAATACCCGGTTTCCGGCAATTTTGGATCGTTCAAGTTGAAAACATTCAAAAACTCAACTTTAACTCCTGTCTGATAGAGTACCTGCGCCTTCAGCGGGGAACCGCTTACTATAACCACAACAATATAGGATCGCTTGTCGTATGTCCAACCATCAAATTCTTCACTCTCAAGTTCAGTGATTTTGTAGTAGTATGTCCCAGCGGCAGGCTTCCACACAGTAAAACTGAACTTACCGGCGCCGCTGAGGGAAGTAATACCGCAATAGCCACCCGGTTTTATTGTATTACCATCCAAGCCGGTAACTTCTTCTATTTTAAAGAAGAATTCCGTATCAGGCGCCATAACGTCACTAACAGCCTTAGTACCTTCAATAACAGCAGGTGCGCCACCAAAATTAATATTCATTTTAACATATTGCTTATAGCATTTTCTCGTAACAATACGCTGCATATCACGACCTTTAAAGCTGAGTATAAGGACTGCGATTTTTGAGGGTATTTCTTCCCATATCCTTCCTGTATCGAATGAACCGATATGGTTGAGCGGGGCTTCTACATAGAAACTCTCGCCTATTTTTATTTCCGCTATCATGCCCGCTGTATATACTATAGTATCTTTGCGGATAGTGTAAGGGCTGGGTACTGTAAATTTAATTGAATTATTGCTTGGGCCACCTGTCAACATAATTAAAGCTGTTCTCTGTACTTGTTGACTATTAACAGTAACCACTGATACACTTGGGTTTTCTGGGGTTAGTCTCAATACCCAATTAGGAAAGGGTTTTGTAGCAATTCTTCCCCACAAAGCATCCGCATCGCCAATAAAATCTCCGTAGCCATGTACCCATGTGCCATTCATAGCAAGATGCACAGCCAAGGTTGTAGCCATATATTCGTCTGATTCTATGGATAAATCTTCTGGTATATTAGAAGATCCGCTATATCCTGTGTAACCTGGTCCGCCATATCCATAATAAAGTAGTTTTGTCAACATCTCTGGAAATTGCGCAGTGCCGGTACCTAAAGTGACTTTATTCGGTTGCCAGGTTCCCCCATAATAAGCATTTAAATTATCACCACAAAAAGCAACTAGAGAAGAATCATCATTGTCTTTTACCGCAAAGAACGGATGCTCGTATTTTGGCTGGTAACTTAGATTTAAATTAACCCAAATGATATGTGAAGTGCCCAGATAATCTTGTGGGTTTATAGAAGGTGGGTTCTCTTCTAGTGTTAGTTGAGTATCCTGATCAAAGATCCCCTCTTCTCCTTTAGTCGCAAATAAAATTACTTCTAAAAACTCTTCTTCCACAATTGGCGCTTTTTCCTCTTCCCCTTCCTCATTTTGAACTCCTTCTTCCTCTGGCGCCAGAGCTTCCTCTTCCTCCAGCAGCATTTCTTCTTCAGGAGATGGGGCTGGGGATTCTTCTTCCTCAAAAGATGTTTCTTCCTCGTTAGATTCCGGTTCCTCTTCCTCCGGCAACGTTTCTTTATCTGAAGAGGGTGCTTTATCTCCCGCATGAGGCTTATCTGTTTCTGAAGGCGGGGGTTTCTCTCCCTCCAGCACGGTTTCTTCTTCTATAGACATAGTTTCGTCTTCCGCTGGTGGCGTTTCTGCTTTGGGCAGTTGAGATTCATCTTCCGCAAGAGGCAAATCGGTAATACTTTCTTCAACACTATCAGCGGTTTCTAAATCGCCTTCAGCAGAATCTGTTGTAGGCGCAATCGTACCAGGTTCATCGGGCACGGTTTCACGCGGCAGCGCTTCATCGCTTAAACCTGCCATATCCACGCCTTCATCCTCAACCCGCCCCTCAACAGCGGCAGACTGCTCCATGGATGCTGTTTCCTCATTCTCACTAACTATTTCTTCCCCTAATGTAGATCCCATTAGAAAAACAAAATAAGCAAAGAGCGCGAGTGATAACACACACAGCATAAAAATCAATCGCCTTTTTATTTTAGTAGATAATGTGTTTATCATGTTCATCACCTTCCTCTTACAGCCTGTTTAAGCATCAAACAACTGTACTTTCAATACATCTTACAACCACCCTGGCCTGCCCATTGTATGTGCAGGTGAAGAGGGTTAAATCATAGCCGCTTGCCACCACGGTTTGCACATTCGTCGGTTCAACCGTTATAATAGATTCTACACAATAGCTATGTTCAAAACCGTCCATATCCGTCATTATGACCACATCGCCTTTTTTTAGGTTGGAAATACCTCCGAAATGCCTTTGATAATTATGCGCGGCGATCACCAAAGCGCCCTTATTTATGTCTCCGGTAAATCTGCAGGGCGATACCTTTAATTTTGGGTAACTCAAAGTTTCGGCAACCGGCAATGTCAGCCCCAGCGTTGGCAGGTCTATTATACCAATATATGAAACTCCGCCAAGAACCACCTTGGCTGCTTCATTCCCAGAGTCGGCTGCTTCAGCCGCATTATCTTTTATAGCAGCTTGTTGTGTGCTTAGTGAAAAGGTTTCTTCCAACTCTGCAACTTTATCCGCCGCAATTATCGTATATAGTTCTTGCGCCGTTTGCTGCGCGGCCTTGGCGGCTCTATCATCATCCCAGATATTGTATGCATAAAGCGCCGCAGCCAACACTAAGGTTATAACTCCACAAACCATGACCAAGATGCCAAGCGATCTTCTTCTTGTTTTAATAACACTTTTTCGTTCCATAGACCATAATCACCCCTATCAATGTCATTATTATTCCAAAAGCACCAAGCAATGGTACAATCCAACGTGTCGTCCCTGTCTGCGGCAACATCGTAGCCAAGGGAATATCATCCGGCAGTATCGTGGTTTGATCAGGATCCTCTAGCATAAACGACGGTTGCGTTTCAGGCGGTTCCGGTATCGTCATAGGCGGTATAATAGGCGGTTGGGTTGATGGCGTTGTGGTGGGCGGTGTGGTAGGCGGTTCAGTGGGTGGTTTGGTAGTTGGTGGTTTGGTAGGCGGTTTATATGGTGTAACCTCACCTTTAGGATAGGCAAGAACATCATAAATAAGCCCATCAACGCTGTCGCCCGGTATTGATACAAGAAAAGACTGCATAGTGAACTTATCACCGTTAGGTTCAATTGATGCTGGGGCATTTCTTTGTATTATCAAAAACAGCCCCCTATTTAAACCTTCAAAAAATATTTTGCCGCTATTGTCAGTGATACGCCTTTCCCCCTGTATATAGTTACTACGGGCATAACTATAAAAAACAGCGGCTAGTATAGCGTTGTTCGTAGCGGATAAATCCCGCATTTCCTCCCTTGTCACACTTGAACCAATGAAATCGCCCGCGGGAATAAATTCTATGCCCCGAGCTCCATTTATAATGTCGGCGACTCGATATATTTCAACATCAATTCCAGACAATGCCTTGCCATCATGTTTTATTACCATAGTCAAGCTCCCTGTTTCCTTTAGTTCGGTGGCATAGGCCAGGGGGGCTTGAGCCGACATAAGCAGCATGGCTAAAAGCGCTGAAATGATTGTTATTTTTTTCATATGACCAAATCCCTTCTATGTCTTATGTCCCTTCTTTTTACAAGTGCCGCGGCTAGGATTATGATGATAATACTCAGCATCCACACCATTCCTGTAATATCCTGTGAATTAGATTCCATATCAGCCCTTACAGTGGATTCTTCGGGAAATATCCGACATCCGCGCACTAAAAGCCGATGGCTGTTTATACCGTAAGGGGTACAGGTGAGCAGCGTACAATAGTCCTCTTTTATATCTATGCCCAAATTGCTGAAATCTTCCGGGGCAACAACAATAATCTGATCAATTTCATATATCAGTTTATCTTTTAATACTTGCAAACTAAAAATGTCGCCTATTACCAGTTTATCTAGATTTGTCAGCAGTGTTGACGAAGGTAACCCGGTATGGCCGGTAATTACGCTATGTGTTCCTACCCCTCCCACCGGCAGAGAAGACCCTATCAAATGCCCCGCGCCAATTTGCAGCACGCTTTCTGTTGTATCTTGATAAATGGGCAGATTAACTTTAATAGCTTCTATCTCCAATGAACCTATGACGCCTATACCGGTGAAATCAAGCATGGAGAAGTATTCCAGCTTTTCTTCGTCCGATAATTTGAAACGGCTATTATTTGTAAGTAAATCTTTATTATAGGTATATGCCGCTTCCAGCAATTTTGTATAATCAGATTCGTCTAAGTTATCTAGATCTTTATAATACTGCGCTACCACACGGGTTTGTGTGCGTGAATTGATAATGTCGCTGACAACGGGATATAGTAGAATGGAAAGGCCGATGAGAAAAATGGCGACTATTATTAATGGTGCAAGCATTTTCTTCATCGGCCTTTCACCTCAATAGGACTTATTGTTGAACTATATATACATATGAAAAACTATTATGCAATAAATTTCCATTCTGCTTGTTGTTTTATTTTTCTTCTGATTAACAGTGCCGCAAATGCGCCGACCATTAACAGCGAGCCCAATGTGTAGAAGATTTTTCTTCCTATACCGCCTGTTTCAGGGAATTTTGTTCCCGATTGGTTTAAGATAGCGATCTTATCCCCTAAAGCATTATCTGGGTCACCCATTTTCCAGACACTGTTTTCATAATCAAAATAGAATAGGATATCTACATTGTTTTCCAAGCTATTAAAACCGTCGGGGGCTTGTATTTCTTTGACATAATACAGGCCGAAGTCATCAGCGCCATAACTCGCGCCTAGCCCTTCCAGATGTATCAGTCCTGATTCCGGTGAAACCAATATAGTGGTCAACTTGCCATGTGGCGCAGCTATCTCTGCTGCTGTAGCTACTCTGTATATAGCTGGATTAGCGGCGCTACCTGCGGATATTTCAATAAACTTTACTTTTTCATCAGATCCTTCTCTATAGAGTTCGAACTTTGCATTTGCCAAACCTACTTTCTCCTCTTGGTCATTTAGCATGTGCTTAAAGATTATCAGCCTGCCGGTATAAACAATGACCTCGTCCGGCGGCGTTTTTCCTGTTACACTCTCATCATAAGGGTTATTGCTATACTCTAAAACGACTTGGTTAGGGTTCCCCGCAAGATTGATAACCGCGCTTGAATTAAGTGTGCCGGAATAAAATATCTCAATCTTATCCCCTTCATCGTAGCTAAGCAGCAAGTTTTCATTAAATCTTATATCGAAGGTATGTCCGTCGCTAGGATTTACAACTACCGTATAGTTCTGTGGCGTCGAAACTGCTACTCCCTTGATTTTAACCACAACGGATGATGGATTAAAGGTGATTCCGGCACTCATTGTATCATGAACAATATACTTATAAGAAGTATAGCCGGTCAGTTTGGGTACCGCTGAGGTCAATTTATAATCAACAGTATCTCCAATATTAGCATCAGCCCAGTTATCCCAATCTTTAATTGACTCATGCTGGTTATAGACTTGCTTTTCAATTGTGGGCACGTCAGCTTTTAGCGTTACAGTAAAATTAGGACCGGCTGTATTCAGCGCGCAAGCCGCTACAACTACCTGATTCCCATCTGCCAGACCACTACCATAGACCAGATAATATCCATGGGATAAATTGTCGATTTTCACACTGGCGCCACTACCTCCTGTAGCTGAGTTTTCTGGAATGATCGACGGTTTTGCGGCGATATATTTCCACAAATTTGTGGCAAGTTCATTCAACTTGTCGCTGTGGCTAACCAATTTTTCGATATACTGTTGCAGTGTTTCGCTGCCATAAGTAGGGTAGTTTATGAAATCGTTATAAGCTGGTACCAGAGTATAAGAATAATGATCCCCAACGTTCGTTACATTGAAAATCTTATACGCCTTATAAACCTGGCCTTCAAGGCTTATGTGCTCAGGCTTATTAATGGTAATGGAACCCGTGCCATCTCCATACGCGCTTAACGACGTCGCTAAAGTAAGCAGCAAAACCAAAACCAATAGAGCGGGCAACTTTTTCAGTGATTTTTTCATCTTTAACACTCCATTCTTAAAATAATTTCTATTACTGAAATTATACTTGATAAAGGAACTTTAATGTCAATAGATTTTAAAAAAAATTATTATCATATATTAAAGTTAGAATCAGTTTATTTTACCACTATATATAGAACAGCCAATAATATTTCACAAGATGTAGTAGTTCTGTCACAAAAAGTTATTATTAATTTAAGTTTTATTATTTAATAACATCTAATATTGTTTATTAAAACATTAGAGCCGCTCTTGGGTTGTCAACAAATATATGAAATACTTGATACGATTATTTCCCAAGCCTCGCGATATGATATCAAAGGCAATTCATAATTAACTGTTATTTGCTTTTCCCATAAAAATAATCTAAAATAGACATATTATTAAATTAAGGAGACGCTTATGGCAGATATAAAACCCTTTGCCGGCTTACGCTACGATTATGCGGCGGCAGGCTCGGCTAAAACCCTAATCACCCAGCCCTACGATGTTATTGACATGGCTAAACAAGATGCCTATTATGCGGCCAACCCCTATAATATCATTCGTTTAGAATGGGGCAAAGTGTCTGAAAAAGATGATGAAAAAGATAACCGCTACAGCCGAGCAGCCACCGATTTTGCAGCTTGGCAAAAAAACGGCATATTCTGTCGTGACAAACAACCTGCATTCTATCCATATGTGCAGGAATACACCATATCCGGCCACACCTATAGACGGCAGGGATTTATAGCTACCCTAAAAGCAGCCGGCTATGAGGATGGCCAAGTGCTGCCCCACGAAGAAACCCTGCCAGGCCATAAAGAGGACCGCTACCGCCTGATGCAGGCTTGTCTGGCGAATTTTAGCCCTGTTTTCGGCTTATATAATGAAGAAAGCCGTACTATAGACCATGCCTTTGAACAGGCAATTGCCGGTGCTGCGCCTTTAGTGGATTTTACTGATGAGGAAGAGGTGCGGCATATATTATGGCAAGTAAGCGAGCAATCCGTGCTTGAGCAGGTTTGTCAAGCTATGGCGGCTTTAAAAATATATATAGCGGACGGTCATCACCGCTACGAAACAGCCTCATGTTTTGCAGCCGATATGGCTGCCCAAGGCAAAGCAAACCGCAACCGCTTGCTGATACACCTAGTAAACCTGCATGATCCCGGCTTAACTGTCTTACCTACCCACCGTTTAGCCAAAAATCTGGAAGATTTTTCCCTAAGCGCTTTTCTACAAGCCCTAACCGATGTAGGGTTTGCCGTATTGCCACAGGAAAACCTATCCGATCTACAGCAAAAAATGACTGCCGCCCCCGCTGATATAGCCACCTTTGGCCTCTTTTGCCAAAATCAATACCATCTACTAATGCTGGATCGCGACGACAGCATAATCGCTGTCACCCAAAAAGGCTTTTCCGCCCCTTATCAGCGCCTAGACGTAAGTATAGCCCACTCCCTCATATTTGACGCTCTTTGCGGCATCGGTAAAGAACAGCTGGCAGCCAATGAGCATATTACTTATTGCCGGGAAGCCGCTGAAGCAATAGAAAGAGTAAAATGCGGGGCTTACCAGTTCACGCTGCTGCTCAATGCCACTTCGGTGGAGGAATTGCTGGCAGTAGCGGGACAAGGGGAAAAGATGCCCCAAAAATCCACCTACTTCTACCCAAAAGTTGTAGCCGGATTGGTTATAAATACCCTATAGGGAGGAAGACCATGGCAGCAAATTTTAAAAAAATAGCCGCCATACTACTAGCGGCTCTAGTTATATGCATATTCTCATCTGTGGCTTTGGCTGATGAACCACTGTATGCCTTTGCCCTTAATAAACTGGGGTTGTTATTGGGTACCGAAAATGGCTATGATTTGGAAAAACCATGTGACCGCCTCATGGGGGCGGTTTTCCTTACCAGGTTCCTGGGTTGGGAACACCTTGCTTTAGCGGCACAATATCCACAGCCCTTTTTTGACATTACCGATACTTATGCTGATAAATATGTTTCTTATCTACACGCCAATGGTTTGGTGCAAGGGCAATCTGCGGATAGTTATGGCAAAGGAGCTATGACAGGCAATCAGTTTGCCACCCTAATGCTGCGTGCTTTAGGGTATCGGGACAATATAGATTTTATCTGGGATAATGCCTTAAATAAACTGGCCGAATTAGGCATTGTCAATCCAGCCGATTTAGCTGCGCTGAATCAGGGTAGCTTTCTACGCGCAGACGCGGTGCTTATTTGCTATAAGACTCTATACGCCATACCGGTAGGTAATGATATGCCTTTAGTGCATAAATTGCTGTGGGATGATGTATTTAGTGTTAGTCAATTAGACGCTACCAAAGACGGCGTGTTGATGATAGCGGCAGATATGCCGGGTATTATTTCCAATGAGGCTGTAGTATACAGCATAGAAGACGCCAAAAAACTTTTTTTACTGGCAATCAAAAATGCTCAATCCATTACTGTGATTAGAATGCCCGGCTTCTCCGCGGCGGATAGGGAGACTGTTGTTTATGATGTATTAGGCGAATTTAGGAGCTATGGGCAAATACTGCCCATAGAAGCCTACACCATCCGCGATGTAGTCGTTTTAAATGTTGATATATATCCTGCCTATATGATGGAAAACTATTATAAAGACCCACAAAGATATCAAAAACACTATCATTTTGCTGATCCTGAATCACCGATACATGAAGAAAGCGCATATGAAATCATAAAATACCAGCGCATGGATACATGGGTAAACAAAATGAATGAAATCCTTTCTGAATATATTATGGAAAATATGAGCGAAAAAGAAACAGTAAAAGCTATTCATGATTATATAGTATTAAACACCACCTACGACACGTCTTACGAAGGCGACAACGAAGGCCTGCCTCATTATCCAAGCACTGCGATTTTTGAACACAAGGGCGTATGCGACGCATATGCCGCGGCATTTAAAATAATACTAAACGCGGCGGGGCTGGACTGTATAGTTGTGCCGGGAGAAGCCTTTGGATCAGGGCATACCTGGAATCAAGTAAAAATAGACGGCGAATGGTACAACATAGATGTCACTTGGGACGACCCAGATTATAAAGATAAAATCCTCTATGATTATTTCTGCATACCGGATAAAAAAATGTATAGGGATCATACTGTTGACGACAACTTTGTACCATATGTTTGCGTGGCGCCCGCGTTGAAGATCTAGACATAAACTCACTTTCTGAATATTTTTATAGCTTTTAGCATTAATAAACAAACAATACATATGTTATCTAACTATTAAACAATTTTATTTGTATTTATACCTGCTTTGTGGTAAAATTAGCTATCATAGAGCCAAGATGGCCAAGGAGGTTATATGGGTAAAATACGTGTACGCTTTGCGCCCAGCCCTACCGGTCCGCTGCATATCGGCGGGGGGGGGTCGGGTTTTGTTTAAG
>Ga0082212_10003526_pt1 | contig 22109 bp, 19 predicted proteins | sample TergutNt197P3_FD_71548 | JGI IMG/M metagenome (GOLD analysis project Ga0082212, IMG submission 71548) | Neocapritermes taracua P3 segment gut microbial communities from Petit-Saut dam, French Guiana - Nt197 P3 | ecosystem: Host-associated > Arthropoda: Insects > Digestive system > Gut ...
GAAAAATAATATGGACTTTTATAAATTATTATCGTTATGAACAGAATTATCATTTCATTAATTGCGCTGTTTTTATTCCAGTCAACACATGCGCAACTCTTTAAAGCAAGGGTACAGATTGCGGTACAGAAACTACCAAACTGGAATACCGAAGGTATGAAACGTATCGCAGTAATGCCTTTTGAAAACAATTACACCAGCCAGCAATACGATCTCGCTAATTACCTCACGGATGAAGCTGTCAATCGCATAAGCGAAACGGGGCATTTCACGGTGGTATCCACCTCTCAGGTGGATGCCTTGCGCCGCAGGGGAGAGAATTTGGCAAACCACGTTGATGTGTTGCTTACCGGCAAAATCCTGAACATCGAAAGCAGGGACGGATCGTCCACATCTAATAAGGGAGTAACCACCTTCACGCGCGAAGTAAAACTTGAGATAAGCTATTCACTCGAACAGGCACGTGACGGAAGCATGATCGGCAAAGAGACTAAAAGCGGAAGCCGTAGCGACTCGAACAGCAGCCGAGAAAGGCTTAAATCCGTGCGCGAATTACTGCAGCAGACCAACGTACTTGCTGGACTTATTAAAAACCTTGCCCCATATACCGTTAATGAATCGCGCACGCTGATGGGAGATAGGACTCAAGGCAAGGATTTGAACGATAGAATGAAGATTGCGTCGGATCAAGTGAAAGGGAAAAATTACAAGGTCGCCTACAATATGTATATGCAAATCTACGAAGAGTACGAATCCTTCTCTGCCATTTACAACGCGAGCATCATGCAGGAAGCGCTTGGCAACATACCAACAGCGATAAAACTAATGCAGATAGCCGAACGTGAAACCGGAAATCAAGACGCCAGAGCTGAGGTTGCACGACTGAGAAAAATTGTAAGCGACAGGGAAAGGGTACAACAATACATAGAAGCAGACAGACCGATTGACAGGGTCATCCGTTATGCTTCAAGCGAGACGTTGAACCATTTGCCCGACAGAGCAAGGGTGTTTTTCTACAATAACTCCGGCAGTGAGCGCGATTTAGCAAGCAGAGTAGTAGAAGGCATGACAGCAGCGTTCAGGCAGAACGGAGGCATAACAATCGTTGATCGTGAAAACATCCAGCGAATCGAAAATGAACTGCAGATGCAGTACTCCGGAATGGTGAGTGACGAAACGATGTTAAGAATCGGAAAACGGGTCGGCGCTGACACCATGATAACAGTCGAGATATCGGGAGTTGGTAGCATGCGCCGTTTAAAAATGAAAGTATTAGACATTGAGGAGGGCAAAACGCTGTTGTAAAGCGACGGCGGCAGTAACTGGGAATTGTAGATATACCAAATTATTAATACCAAACAAACAAGTGAGATGAATATGAAAAGAGTGTTCTTAATTGTAATTGTAATGGCAACAATGTTTGCTGCAGGGGGCTGCAAAGCCTCCAAGCATAGTGTAAGCGACCAAACAGAACGGTTTGAGTCCGACCGGCGCCAGTTTTTGACGATATTTGATGCAGAAGTGAACCGGTAGACAAGATATTGTAAGAGGAACGACTGCCTGAAGATGGGCATAACAAATCGTGGTACCGAAAAATTTGAAGCCCCGTTTTTTCATAAAAATACATAATAATCTAAAAAAAATATTGAATTTCTTTAAATCCGAGATCATCGCCGACATAGACAGAACTATTGCAGATCAAGTCAGTGAACTTGTTAAACTGCGAAAAGAAAAAAATTTTTCGGCTTCAAGCGCTGCCATACAACCGCTTGCTGCAGCAGTGATTGCCTGGCGATATACAGGGTCGGCTACATCACCGGCGACAAAAACGCCCGGTACCGGTGTACGTGGTGTTCGACTTTCGGTTATGAAATAGCCGTTATTATCGGTTGGCAACCATTGTTTGAACAGGTTAGCGTTTGGCGTATGGCCAATTGCAAGGAAAAAGCCGTCAATAGCTATATCGACTATTTCTTCATCGGTTTCTCCCAAGCGTTTTACTAAATGCGCTCCTTCTACTCCGTTTTCGCCGAAAAGTCCAAGCGTATTATGTTCCAAGAGAATTGTTATACCGGGCGTGTTGAAAACTTTTTGCTGCAGGGCTAAGGATGCTTTCAGAAAGGGTTTTCGTACAATCAGGTATACTTGTTTGGCAAGCATTGAGAGATAGAGCGCTTCTTCGCAGGCGGTATCGCCACCTCCCACTACAGCGACATTTTTTTTACGGTAGAAAAATCCATCACAGGTAGCGCATGCCGAAACGCCCATACCCGCATATTTCTGTTCGTCGGGGAGGCCCAAATATTTGGCTGTCGCCCCAGTTGCAATAATCAGGCTTTCGGCTTCCAGCGTCTTTTCGCCATCAATCGTAACATTGAAAGGGTAGGTGGAAAGGTCGGCATCGGTAGCAATACCCCTACGTACATCAGCTCCGAACCGGATTGCCTGCAGGCGAAAATTTCCCATCAGCGTCGGGCCATCGATGCCATCCGGATATCCGGGATAATTTTCGATTGTAGTTGTTGTTGTAAGTTGGCCTCCCGGCTGTATCCCTTCATATAGGACAGGGTTCAGGTTGGCGCGCGACGCATAAATCGCCGCTGTATAGCCAGCTGGTCCGGAGCCTAAGATGAGGCATTTTACTTTTTCTGCTTTATTCATATTGCTGCAAAATTTGAAAATTCGACATGCAAAAGTACGGAAAAATCATTTAATCTCAAATGGCAATACAAAATAAAAAAACAGATTTTTTTTTGTATTGTGTTCGACTTGCATTATCTTTGCGTCAATTATTGTATCTATTAATTATCAAGAAATTTTATTTTGCTATGAAAACAAACAAGATGAGAAGGAAAAGTGGGCTAATCAGCATTGTATGGCTTATAGCGGCATGTTTCGCGCTGGCGAATCCGGAAAAGAAAACGATTAGTATTGGCGGGTTGGAAAGGGATTATTTTGTGTATGAACCCTCACATCCAAATACAGAAAAAGCAAATGGGATCATTGTATGCCTGCATGGGTTTAGCCGTACAATGAACGATTTTTTCGAGGGTTACAATATTACAGGCGTTGCCGACTTGCTGAATATGATTATTATAGCCCCGCAGGCGCTGCCGGAGCAGGATCAGGTACTATACGACATCGTAGAAAATTTTGGTTCGTTAATTGACAGCCAACTTTCTCTACATTCGGTTTGGGGATGCGGGCTAAGCGTTCAGGTTTCTTTGGGGCAGATCAACATGCTGAAAGAAGAACTGAACAGGGATGTTGATGATGTGTCATTTATAGACTGTATCATTGACGAAACACTTTCGGAATACGATATACAGGATGAAAACATATTTATGCTCGGAACTTCGATGGGCGGGTACATGACGTATCAGTACGCCCTGATACATGGCGAAAGGTTATCAGGCATCATATCTATTGCCGGTTCGATGGGTTTGAATATTAAAGGAATAGATAATAAAAAACAAGTACCGGTTTGCGATTTTCACAGCATCACGGATGAAGTAGTCCCCTATAAAGGTTCATACACGCAAAACCTGTTTAACATTTCTTTGGCGATGCCTATGCCTGATGTCATCAATTATTGGAGGGAAACCAATTCGACCGGCGATCTGGTTACAGAACAAGTCGAATACTACCCATCAACAAACGGGATTACTGTTGAAAAATTCACGTATCCCGATCCTGAAAATGAAGTGATACATTACAAAATTGACGGCGCCCCGCACAGTTATTTTTTCAGTAAAGAGAATGGTGATTGCATGGATCATGTAGAGGAAATCATTAAATTCCTCCAAGCACATTTATCGGAAGACATCAGCCGTAATCCGGTTATCCCGGAACAAAAGGCGTTTTTCTATCCTAATCCTGTATACAACAAGGTTTATATGAGCGAAACTACCGGTATCGTCATGGTTTACGATATTACCGGTAGTAGTATCTTTACGCAATCGTTCACGGATGGTCAGGTTGATTTGTCATTCCTGAAACCGGGCGTTTATGTAATCCGTATTCAGTCAAGAAATTCAGTTCAAACCGCGAGACTAATTAAAAAATAACCCGGTGGTTGCTACATGATGCGGGGGCAGGGTATATTATGACTTACGGAAAGCGGCTAAATCTTCTGTGTTGAATTTGGATATATACAGCTGATTTTTGCAGATTTCGGCCTGACCGTATTTGATGTAGACTGTTGCGGATTGGAGGAATGAATCATTGCGATGAGCGTCGTTAAGTAAAAGATAGCCGAAGATGCAATGTGCGGCAGATTCAACAAGGCGTCGCGCCATGAAATCGTGGTATTCGCTGTCCTTAGTTTCGGAAACGGTTGCTACCAAATGCTCGTAGGAATCAGTCATTTGCACCAGACTTTGTTTTAAGACACATAATTCGGGTTTGTATTCGATTGCTTCGTAAATGCGCAGTTGATTCAGGTAGGTGCCTGAGTTGACGTAACGAATGGCGGCTGTCACCTGCATCTGTGTTGTTCCTTCGTAAATATTGGTGATACGGGCGTCGCGAAACAGACGCTCACAAGTATAATCTTTCATATAGCCGGAACCGCCGTGTATCTGTAAGGCGTCGCTGGCAATCTGATTCGCAAACTCAGAACCCATGGCTTTTGCCATAGGGGTGTAAGCGTCAGCAAGTCGTGCATATGTTTTCTGTTCCTGCCGCTCTTCGGGCGTCAGTTTACGTTCACGAGCGACGTCGTCCAGCGCTTTATAAACGTCGACGAAACGCGCCGTTTCGTATAGCATGGCGCGTGAAGCGTCGGTTTTTGCGCGTATCAAAGCTAACATTTCAAAGACGGCAGGAAAGTTGATAATGGCTTTTCCAAACTGCCGACGTTCGCAGGCATATGTATACGCTTCGCGATAGGCAGCCTCGCTTATACCTGTGGATTGCGCCGCGATGCCGAGACGTGCGCCGTTCATGAGCGCCATGACATATTTGATCAATCCTAAACGCCGTTCGCCGCAAAGTTCGGCTTTTGCATTACGAAACACAAGTTCGCAGGTGGGGGCGCCTTTGATTCCCAGTTTGTTTTCAATTCGGCGAACAGTGACGCCGCCAGTATGTTTGTCATAAATGAACATGGATAGTCCCCGTCCGTCTCTGGTACCTTCTTCCGAACGTGCAAGCACCAAATGGATGTCGGAATCGCCGTTTGTGATAAAACGCTTCACACCGTTCAGGCGCCAACACTGTTCGGTTTCGTCGAGCGTAGCTTTCAGCATGACCGCCTGCAGATCGCTCCCTGCATCGGGTTCGGTAAGGTCCATCGACATCGTTTCGCCATCGCAAACGCGCGGGATATAGCGTTGGTGCTGGTCGTTATTGCCAAACTCATAAAGCGTGGCAGCACATTCCTGTAATCCCCACAGGTTTTCGAAACTGGCATCGGCACGTGCAACCATATCGGCTGCCATAATATTGACTGTATTCGGAAAGTTAAGTCCTCCAAAACGACGGGGTAGCGATATACCCATCAGTCCGGCTTTGCGTACGGCTTCAAGGTTTTGCTGTGTTCCTTTTGCATAGACCACGTGTCCGTTTTCTATCACCGGGCCTTCATGGTCGACAGTTTCTGCGTTCGGAGCAATGATTTCATCACATATTTCGCCGACTATTTCGAGCACTTTTTCATAACTGTCCATAGCATCTTCGAAGTCCGCCGGAGCATAATCGAATGTATCTCGGTCGCGGAAGCCATGTTCTTTTAATTCGATAATACGCTGCATCAGGGGGTGATGCAGGTGATGTTGTAGGGATGGGTTGTCTGTATAATAGTTTGCCATGATGTTTTATTTACTGTTTTTCTTATAATATTTAATCATTTTCGGGATTACATCCTCGATAGCGCCTGTGATAATGTAATCGGCTATCGAATGGATAGGAGCGTGTGGGTCGTTATTGATGGAAATAATGAGCGTGCTTTCCTGCATACCCGCCAAGTGCTGAATCTGACCGGAGATGCCGCAGGCGATATACAGTTTCGGTCGCACAGTCAAGCCTGTTTGTCCGATTTGGCGGTCATGGTCGCAGAACCCTGCATCAACGGCTGCTCGTGAAGCGCCTACCTCAGCGTTGAGCGTTTTTGCCAGGTCGAACAACATTGAAAAGTTTTCCTTAGAGCCTACGCCGTATCCGCCAGAAACGACGATGGAAGCGCCTTTCAGGTTATGTTTGGCTTTTTCGATATGTCGTTCGATCACTTTTACGATGAAATCGTCGTCGGAAACATAATTACTGACTTCATGCCGGATGACTTCGCCTTTGAATTCCAGATTGAATATTTCTTTTTTCATGACGCCCTCGCGCACAGTTGCCATCTGAGGGCGGTTTTCGGGATTGATAATTGTCGCAACTATATTTCCGCCGAAAGCGGGACGGATTTGATACAAAAGACTGTCATATGTTTTTCCAAGTTTATTATCTTTATGCGAACCTATTTCAAGGGATGTACAGTCGGCTGTTAGTCCACTGCCAAGCGCCGACGATACGCGCGGCCCTAGATCGCGCCCGATAACGGTTGCGCCCATGAGGCAAATTTGCGGTTTCTCTTCCTTGAAAAGTTTAACCAGCAGGGAAGTGTGAGGCAGCGAAGTATAAGGATAAAGTCCTGTGTTGTCGAATATATGCAATACATCGACGCCATAAGGCATTACTTGTTTCTCAATACCTTCTAAACAGCATCCTGCAATAACAGCTTCTAACCGGCAGCTCAGCTGATTGGCCAAAGAACGTCCTTTTGTGAGCAGTTCGAGGCTTACGTCGACTACCGAGCCGTCTTCGATTTCGCAATAAACAAATATATTATTCATTTTTATAATTAATAATTAGTAATTCGTAATTGTTATCAGCCTATGGCGTGATTGTTAACCAGTTCTACAATCAGCGCTTCAATATCCTGATCGGAAGCCGATAGGGTCTTGTTTTCCTTTGTCTGAAATACGATACTTTGTATCTTTTTTACTTTGGTTGGAGAACCTGACAAACCGCATTGATCTACTTCGGCATTGACATCGGCAACATTCCATTCGATAATATTCAAATAAGGATTTTTTTCGTATAGTGCGGCATATGGCAATTCGTTTCCGTCTTTTGTTATTGCAGTTTTTTCCAGATTTCCCAACGCGCGTTTGTATTTCTGAATCAGTTTTGCATTTCGCGGACGGCAGGAGGCGGCGGAGCCGTTTACCGTTATCACGACGGGTAACGGGCATACGACAGTTTCAACGCCGTCGGTGATGGCGCGCCTGACGTTTATTCTATCATTTTCGATTGAAAGAATTTCTTCTGCATAAGTGATTTGCGGCAAACCGAGTTTTTCAGCTACCTGTGCACCCACTTGTGCGGTATCGCCGTCAATGGCCTGTCGACCGCCAATGATCAGGTCGTAAACGCCGATTTTTCGAATAGCCATCGACAGGGCATAGGAAGTAGCAAGCGTATCGGCGCCTGCAAAAGCGCGGTCGGTCAGCAGGTAACCGTTATCGGCGCCGCGATACAAACTCTCACGGATAATTTCTGCTGCGCGTTCAGGACCCATTGTCAAAACAGTCACCGTTGTACCCGGAAAACGTTCTTTTATTCGCAAAGCTTGTTCGAGTGCATTTAGATCTTCAGGGTTAAAGATGGCAGGAAGGGCAATGCGATTCACCGTTCCGTCTTCCTTCATCGCATCTTTTCCCACATTTCGCGTGTCAGGCACCTGCTTAGCCAGTACAATAATTTTCATAAAATTTTCAGTTGTTAGTTTTGTAAGGCAAGGCATGCCTTGCCCCTACTTTTCAGGGTGCAAAAATATTTAACCCGATGCAATAATAAGAATAATTGCGCATATTTTTTATTTATGCGCAATTAATAGGACGACGGAAATGTCATTTACATAAAGAATTTCAAATAGCTATTAGTTTAACAGGGTAATCAGCTGATACCATTCGCCAGACAGGGCTTCAATGGAGGGGAAGAGGATGTTGGCGCCAGCGTCGAGCAGAATAGAATCGGGTAGGGGGCCGGTGTTGACAGCGATGACAAATAATCCGGCGGTCCGGGCTGATTGAATGCCGAGCGGGGCATTTTCAACGACGATTGTTTCGCAGGGTTTAAGGTTGCCCTTGTGAAGCGCCTGGAGATAGGGCTCAGGATGAGGTTTTCCATGTATGACATCAAAAGAGGTAATCATTCTTTCGCGCATGAAAATGCCAGGAAAGTCACAGTTCAGGCGGTCTATCAATGAGGGTTGCCCCGATCCGGTTACGAGCATGGCAAATAATCCGCTTTGGGTTACTTTATGCAATAATTCCAGACTGCCTTTTATTGGTAAAATATCCGGGTTTTGGCCAAACAATTCCGTTTTTTCCCGGTAGATTCGTTTTCTTTCGTCGATACCAACAGCTTTGCCTTCACGTTTCGAAATAATACAAATTGTTTCGTCACCTTTACGCCCCTCATGCATATATGCTTCTGCTTCACTCATGTTAAATCCATGCGCCTGCATGACTTTTGCCCATGAAGATGCATGGTTCGGCATGGAATCGTAAATTACGCCATCCATATCAAATAGTACAGCTTTGAGTGTGAAGCGCTTATAATTCTTTTCCTGAAGGTATGCTTGAATCGCCTGATGGATTGTAATCATGGGTTGAGATAGGATTTTAATTCGTCCATATACATTTTCACTTTTACCATATCATCTGCATCAGGACTCCAGGGAGCGGTGTTTTCGGACGATAACGGCGCATAAGGGCCTTGTTTATATTCATAAACTACGCTTCCGGATTCTAAAACGAGGAGCGTGTGCCATACGTCGCAAGGTATTTCGCCTCCGTAAACGCCGGCTATCGGGTCGAGTATAACACTTTCTGTAACAGCGCCCGTGTCATCAAAAAGGAAGAGCGCCGCTTTTCCGCGTAACAGCAGAAATACCTCGTTTTTATCGGGGTTTTTATGCCGATGCGGTCGCAGGTAGGTATCCGGCTCCATCGCATTAATCAGCCGATTGATGGAGGCGTCCAATGATTCGTGAAAGTTATAGTTCATGCGGAGGCGTGGCGATTGTTTGGCTTTTGCCGTTGTTGCATCAAGTAAGTTTTTGTCAATAAGTTTCATAAAGTAATTGATAACACATAATTAATATCTCATATTTCCCAACTGAAAATCAGGGTTTGTATTTTGATTTTTTTAAAATATCCTGTGCATTGTTGTTTAGAAGTAGATTTTCGCAGGTCGTCCGGGTCTGTTTCATATACCGTTCAACAATTCTGTACCCAATAAAATTCCCGATATTTCCAGGCGCTTCTTCCGAAATAAATAAGGAGGGGGCGGATTGAAAATACTTTGAGACAGTAGCTGCATCAGTCGTTTCGAGTTGTTTGCGCTGAAGAATTGTTTTCCAGATTGCGGATTCGTTTTTTAGACACCAGCCATATTCGTATTCAGTCAGCGACATGATCTGTTGAAACGAATAATTGGTTCCGGCAGTCATCAATAAATAGATGATTTTGCCTTCGTAAATCATTTTGTCAAGCAAAACGTTATATTGTCCCTCGAATGGATATTCCGATATAAGCCATGCTTGCAGACCATCTTTTGCCACATTTTCGGGCGTCATGCTTTTTAGCTGATAATCGTAAAAGAAATCCTGATAGAGTGGATAATCTCTTCCCAGGTACTTATCAATTGAAACGGAGAGCAGACTATCGGCAACAATTACATTTTGCTGAAGGCCTGATACATGAACGTAAACCGCTGGGATTTGCATGGACGGAAGCAACCTGTTCAACTGTGTGAAGCCTTGGGAAAACTCTTTTTCGATTTGGTTGAATGTCGGAGAGTTCGCGCTAAAAAAAGTGACAACGTCTTTGTATAACGAATGCAGCGCCGGTTCAGAGTAATAATTCATCATTTGACTAAAAAAAGCAATGGAGTCGTCGAGGTTTATCTTAAACAGGGCATTGCCCAACATCGCCAGCATTTGGGGATAATCGCTGAACATTGCTTGCAGAATTTTGGGGTCGTCCGTATCTATCCATTGAAATAACATCGTATCGAAGCGATTCACGCGTATCGCTTCCGTATCGTCGAACATGCCGAACGATTTACTGTTACATCCTGTTAATGTGAATATTACGAAAAACGCAAAAATCAAAGAATGTTTGAACATGAATAGATATATTTTTATGAATTATTTAACGAAGGCTATCTGCGACGATTTCGGCCAAGTCTTTTATTTCAATCATTTGTGTTTCGGAAAAAGCCTTTTTGCAGGCAGGACATGCGGTTGCCAGCACATCGGGATGATTGGAAGTGAGTTTTTCAACAGCGTCTTCGGCAATGATCCGCCGTTTGCGGTAGGGTAGCATTTCGGCAGCTATACTGTGTCCGCAGCACAGCGATTCCTTACCATCGTAGGGAGTTGGCTGAAGGCGTCCTACGGTATTAAGTACTCTCAATGGATCGTCGTAAATGCCTGAATTTCTGCCTAATTCACATGGACTGTGAAAGACAATTTTTTGGTCGTTAGGATTGACATTCAGTACGCCTGTTTCCATCAGTTCGCTGATAAACTGCGAATGATGCAATACACGCATGTTCAGTGCATAGTTTTCGTTGAAAAATTTGTAGCAAATCGGACATGATGCAACCAGAATTTTTGCATGGGTCTTTAGAAACAGTTCCGTATTTTTTTTTATCAGCGCGTTTGCCGATTTCCGCGCGCCTGCAAGTAATACCGGTCGACCGCAACAAATGGCGCCATCTTCGTCGACAAACGAAAAACGTTTGCCTGACGCTTCCAGTATCTTTGTCATGGCCTGTTTGACGGCTGGCGTCAAATGAGTCATGCAGCCTGCGAAATAGATTACCTCTACTTCCGATTCAGGGATGCTGTGAATGGGTATATCCAAATAATCATACTGATTTTCCCTGTGAAGCGCCACGCGTTCGTATTTTGTGTTTATTTTTAGCGCCGAGGTATTGACACCTACGGGGCAAGCCTGTACGCAACGATTACACATCAGGCATTTACCGGCAGCCCGGTGTGCTTTATCCGACTTCCAAAGGCGTATATGTCGCGTATAGTTGATAGTGGCCGAATCGCGCAGGGAGGCGACTGATACCAGTTGACAGGGGTCTAAGCATATCCCGCAACGCGAACACGAATAAATTTCCACTTTACCATATCCCGAATTACGATGTTCTTCGCGGATACCGGCATTGCGTAAAATGATAAACAGGACTTCCGAAAGAATATGGGTGAATCTCGACCATGGCAGCATGAAAAAGAAGACGCACAGCGCAATGGAATAAGCCCACCAAACAGGGCGCACATAGATTTCGTTATCTAAGAAATTATTGAACCAGTGGAAGATAGAGCCTATTCCGTCGGTCAGGAAACTGCCGCCGCTGATTTCGGAATAAAAACTTTCCGCTAAAAACCTCAATGGGAAAATTGCCCAAAGTGTATAAACTGCCACCTGGTCGTTCCAGCGCAGTTTGGTGGTGCGTTTAAAGCCGAACCGTTTTCTTGAAATTCGCTTGTAGACAGCCAATGCCACGCCGGACAGTACGTAAAGGAGCGACAAGTCCATCAGGAAAAAGAATACGGCGCCTTGCAAAGTAGTTTCCGTTTCCATCATAAAATAACGAAAAAATATCGGATACCAGGGTAAGTTCAAACGGTTAGGCGCAAAAAAATATACCTCCAGATGACCTAATACGATGAGCAAAAACCATCCCAGCGCAAAGCTTGTGTGCATGTATCCAAGTAACCGGTTTTTCTTCCATATTTTCCGGTGCAATAAACATTCCACAAAAATCTCCCATACCGATTTAAAAATTTTCAATGAAAAAATATGCCTTATTAATTTGAACTTATCGTCGTTCGGCAGTTTCTTGATAACGCGAATCAATGCAATAACTAAGTAGGTCAGTACAAAAATCAAACCGATGGTGTAGGGCAATACAAACGGGTCATAACTTTCTATCAATCGTTCTCTCATGGCAATTGTTTGTTTAGAATGAGTACGATATGTCGAGTGTTCACGCCTTTGGGGCAGGCAAACTGACATTTTCCGCATACCATGCAACGGTTGATAACAGTTTTAAGCGACTGTGTGTCGCCGCGCTTACACAGTAATATGATTTTACGCAGGTTGAAATCCGTAAACAGGCCTGCCGAACAGGTTGCGGTACATGTCCCGCAGGAGATACAGTAGGCAGCGCTTGGTTCGTCTTTGAGCAATTGTTCGTAGAGTTGAAATCGGTTGTTATCTGTATCCAAATCCAACGTTAAGCTATCATTTTTTTTATATCCAAAATCAATCATTTTTCACTCACTTAAGACATAATAAAACTGTTGAGCCGGTCGGCGGCGGCTCTGGCATCGGCAAGTGTTTCAGGTATTGTTTTGGGACCTGTGCAGGTTCCTGCCACAAAAATACCGTCGATATCGGTAAAATTACATTGGGTGAACCGGTCTCTGACTGACAGGAACCCGTCGGGGTCGGTTCGTATTGCCAATTTGGCGTTCAGCGATTTTTGCGAATGACAGGGTTCCATGCCGACCATCAACACAAGCAGGTCGACCGTCAACTTCAACGGTTTGCCCGCCAGCGTGTCCTCTGCTTTCAAAACAACCTGACGGTCTTTGTTTTCACCTGCTTCCGACAATCGTCCGCGTATAAAGTTGATATGGTATTTCGATTGCGCCTCATGATATAAATCTTCGAGGTAGCGGTCGAACATACGCAAGTCCATGTAAAAGTTAAACACCTCGCAATCAGGAAGTAATTGTTTTACTTCGCATGCCTGCTTCACGGCTGTTGCGCAGCAGACTTTCGAGCAGTGCCGGTTGCCAACCTTTTCGTCGCGCGAACCGACACAGTGTACAAAGGCTACGCGTTCAGGTTGCTTGCCGCTTTTGCACGTTACCTGATGATTTTTGAACATATGCTCCAGATCGAGGGAAGTGATCACATTTTCATAAATTCCATAACCGTACTCTTCCTTGCGTTGAGCGCGGAATAAATCAAAACCGGTAGTTACCAGAATTGCGTCGACTAACAAAAAATTATTGTCTGTCAGGATAATTTCAAACCGGTCGTTAATTTTCTCGCAATGCTGTATTGTTGCATTGGTTACCGTTTCGGCGCGATTGTTCAGCCCTTTGACGATTTCATTCATCACCATTTCAGATTCCTTTTGTTGAGGAAAGAGATAAGCCCATTCGGCCACATGTCCGCCGATTTCTCTGTTTTTTTCGATTAGCCAGACTTTGTGTCCAAACTTGGTAAGTCTTGACGCCGCTTCAATACCTGCTATACCGGCGCCGATGATTGCTATTGATTTCATACAATTTAATTTAATTTAACAACAACGAATAAAATTGGGCAGTGCGGGCTTCCCGATGTCTACGCCGTTCATGCCATTATATTTTGTTTCGGGATTGTAGGGAATACCGATTTTATCTAACACCGGCTCTACAGCTATTTGATGCAACTGCAACCCTATATCCCAAGGATCATAGCCCATCACCAATCCGGCTACCTCTTCATATGTAAACACTGGGATTCCTGTACCCTTACCGCCATAACATTTGCCTTCGGTTTCGGCAATCACATACTGCCAGCGGTCAAGGAAATACGGACAGCCTGGACAGTTTGTGATGATCATGTCGGGCTCAAACGGTTCCATCGATTCGAACTTTTTATGTGTGTTGGCCAGTGAATACCCACGATTGGCTTGAACCAGATACTGTCTGAAGCCGAACCCGCAGCAATGACGGCGTTCGGGATAATCCACCACCTCGCCACCCCAGGCCTCGATCATGCCTGCCAGCACGTATGGGTATTCAGCGCCGCCGACGCCCTTGTGGGGAAACATTTTTGCATAGTGACAACCGATATGTTCAACCACTCTCAGCGGCTTTCCTGTATGTTTATTGATGAGTTTGTATTTTGCTTTTTCGGCGATTTCATGCCGTACTTTGTATACCAGGTCGCTGACATGAACCAGCGATTTGGGAACCTTAAATTCTCTGCCGGTGGCTTCTTTTAGTTTTTGACGGACTTTTGCAAGAATTTCCGGAAAATGATGCCATGTTTCGATCACTTCTGTATAAAATCCAAACGAAGTGATACACGAACAAAGGTAATTATCCAAACCTGCATCAGTCATCAGCGCATACTGACGTGCATGAATGGTCATCCCTGTTTCGAGTGGCACGACGTCGGAATGATAACCAATACCTCCACAAGTAGTGTGATGTGGCGTTTCATAAATGTTCCTGCCTAAATCATCCCTCAGAATTTTCAGAATGATGACTTCTGCAGCAGGGAAAAAGCTCTGCCTAATACAGCTTCTCACATAGAAATAATCGTTATCGGGTATTTCTTTCTGGTATTCTTTCCAAATTTGTTCTTTTCCTTCTTTCTTCATGGCGTAGCTATTTAGTGTTTCCCTTTATATGTCTGCGATTCGTATTCTTCCATCGAAAGACCCATCTCTTCTGCTTTTTGCGCGGAAAAGGATTCGATTTTATTGAACCGTTCCATTCCGCCTGTTACTTCGAATATCCGTCGTAGTTCGTCCAAATCTTCCTGCGGAATTTTTCGAAGAACGCCTGCACCATCGCCGTCAATATTTCCGCCCAACCGTTTGTGTATCGCATCCATATTGTTCAGACTCCATTCCCAGACAGGTCCGGCTTCGGGGTGGTCGCCGTATGAAACGGTTCGCGCATAAACGCAATAGCCCGTATTCAGAATATTATCGCCAATCCTTCGTTTGATAGCGAGTTGCTGTCTGCCTTTTTCGGACTCTGTAAAGGTTCCCAAATCCTGTGCAAGCGAGCGCATGGCCATGATAATCAGTCCCGGCGCATTTTTACGTGGACAGCGCGTGACACACGACATACATTCGCCGCAATACCAGATCGTCTCGCTTCGCAACAGCCTTTCGATTTCCGCCTCGTCGCCGCATTGCACCAGATCGACGATGCGACGCGGGTCGTAATCGTAAAATTCAGCAGCCGGACAAACCGCCGTACAAGTGCCACAATTGATACATGCGTTCATTCCTTCCTGAAAGCGAATATCTTCTGTCAGTTGTTCGTATAGTGACTTCTTCATCTTATTTATTTTAAGAAAAACATTGCAAAAGTAATGCCTTGCCAGCGATTTGCATGTCGGTATTGACCGGTATTTAACCGAAAAGTGATATATTGCATTTTTTTGTATTCGTATTTTTTATGTACTTTTGTCTGCTGAAACCGAAAATAATTATGTTAAAACGTTACCCTGCCAAATGTCAAAATTGCTTTTTTAGAACAGGCTTATGCAAGACACTTTCCGTGCGTGAATTTAAACGTTTGCGCAAACTGACCATACAGCGACAATTTCAAAAGGGCGAAGTGATTTTCAGGCAGGACGAAAAAACCGAATACCTTGTTTTTTTAACAAAGGGGATGGTAAAACATGTTTACAGCAATCATGGGAAAGACTTAATCCTTTCCATCGAAAAGGCTCAAACGTTGCTTGGTTTGTCTAATACGATGAATGAAGATACGAATCTGGCTTCGATCATAGCCATTGATGACTGTAAGGGATGTATCATTGAAATAGAAAGATTTAAGGAAACGATGGTAAGAAACAGGTGGTTTTTGTTTGAAGTAATGCGTTATTCGACGCAAACAGTTCGCGATTCCATTATCAATTTTATCAGTATTGCCCACAAGCAAAGCAGCGGGAAGATTGCCGGTATTTTAGTCTATCTGGCGGAAAACATTTACAATAAACATTCATTCTACCTGTCGCTATCGCGGCAGGAACTGGCTGACTTTGCCGGTTGCTCCAAGGAATTAATAATACGAACCATTCAAAACTTCTGTTCTGAAGACATCATTCGCGTGAGCGGTAAAAATATGGAGATACTTGATATGGAACGGTTGCGTATGATTAGTCAGGTAGGATAAAAGGGGCTATGTAAGTTTCCAAAAACCTGACTGAGGATTCGGGGTCGACTGTCAAGTATTCCGTTTCAGCGGGAATGAGGATGGTTTGTCCCTGCTGTACAGAAAGCATGTTTCCTTTGTTATCTTTCAAAACGGCTTTGCCTTCCATACATATATATATAATAAAAGAATCGAACGAAGAGAAGTCACGTTGTTTTGTTTGGTTCAGATGAAGTAGGTTAGTCGTAAAATAAGGACATTGTACGAGCAGTGCAGCTTCATTTTCAGTTGAAACATAGTGTGTTTGATAATTGGGGCAGACGGTATAATCAATGGCTTCTTTTGCCAGTTCGGTGTGGAGTTCGCGTTCATAGCCGTTGGCATCACGCCGGTGAAAGTCGTAAATACGGTAGGTAATATTGCTTGATTGCTGTATTTCGGCGATGAAACAGCCGGCGCCAATGGCATGTATTCGTCCGGCAGGCAGGAAAAAGACGTCTCCGGATTTGACGATGTGTTTTTGTAATACATCCATAATACTGCCATCTTCAACGCGACGAACATATTCGTCTCCATCTATTTGTTGCGAGAGTCCGCTATATAAGACCGCATCGGGCGCGGCTTTTACGACATACCACATTTCGGTTTTACCGAATGACTGATGACGCGCCCCGGCGAGCCGATCATTCGGGTGTACCTGTACGGACAGATTGTCGCACGCATCAATGAATTTTATCAGCAAGGGGAATGAATGACCGTATTGCTGCATCACTTTGGCGCCGAGCAGCCGTTCACCATTATCCCTGATCAAAGCGTCAATCGTTTTACCGGCCAGTGTGCCGTTAGCGACAACCGAATAATTATGTTCCATATGCGAAAGTTCCCAACTCTCGCCGATTTTTCGCAGTTCTTCGGGATAGCCTTTATAGGGGAGTATACCGGTTCCACCCCATAGGGTTTCTTTGTAAACAGGTGTAAAGGTAAAAGGGTAAAGCATTTTTAATTATGAATTATGAATTAATACCATCGCGGAGCGGGCAGGCAGATAAAGTTTAAGCCAGCCTTTATTTTCATTTTCAAAAAGCGGATCATACTGTGTGAAATGCTCGATAGAATCGTCATTCAGTCCGTTTCCGCCGAATTGTTTGTCGTCGGTGTTGAGGATAACCCGATATTTTCCTTGCGGCGTCAGCAGGCCAAAGCCGGTGAACGATTTCATCGGATTAAAGTTAAATACAAACAGTAGTTCATGGCGAAAATATGCCAGAATTTGATCGCCGTCGTTATCCCAAATCTTTTGTATTGGTGTTGCATGGAAATTCTTTACGCTACAAATCAATTGAATCATGGCCTGGTCGAATTGACCAAGGAAATGATATTTCAGGTTGGGATCATCTACCAGATTCCACTGCCGACGCGCGTATTTATGCGACCATCCATTGCCTTCTCGCGGAAAATCGATCCATTCGGGGTGGCCGAATTCATTGCCCATAAAATTGAGGTATCCGCCGTTGATGGTGGTTGCCGTGACTAAGCGGATCATCTTGTGTAACGCCATGCCACGTTCGACATTGTGATTGTGATCGCCAGTTTGCATATGCCAGTACATATCGGAATCTAACAATCTGAATATTATTGTTTTATCTCCTACTAACGCTTGGTCGTGACTTTCGGCGTAACTGATTGTTTTCTCGTCGCTGCGGCGGTTGGTCGTTTCCCACCAGATAGCCGATGGTTGCCAGTCTTCGTCTTTTTTCTCTTTCAGCGTTTTGATCCAGAAATCGGGTATGTTCATTGCCATGCGGTAATCAAAACCGTAGCCTCCGTTTTTAACTTTCGAAGCAAGGCCGGGCATACCGCTTACCTCTTCTGCAATGGTAACGGCGTTTGGGTTCACTTCATGTATCAGCTTGTTGGCCAGGGTGAGGTAGGCAATAGCGTCGCCATCCTGGTGGCCGTTATAGTAATCGGCGTAATTGGAGAAGTTTTCACCCAGCCCATGGCTGTAATACAGCATCGAGGTGACGCCATCGAAGCGAAAACCGTCAAATTGAAATTCTTCCAGCCAGAATTTACAGTTCGACAACAGGAAATGGATTACCTCATTCCTGCCATAGTCAAAGCACAGCGAATCCCATGCCGGATGTTCACGTCGCGGCCCCTCATGAAAATATTGATAGTGCGTTCCGTCGAAGTATCCCAAGCCTTCGGCTTCGTTTTTGACGGCATGACTGTGGACGATATCCATGATCACGGCCATACCCAAGCGGTGAGCGTCGTCAATCAGGCGTTTCAGTTCATCGGGCGTACCGAAGCGTGATGATGCGGCAAAAAAACTGCTTACGTGGTACCCGAAAGAGCCATAGTACGGATGCTCCTGAATGGCCATGATCTGGATGGCGTTGTATCCATCCTTCGCGATTCGTGGCAGAACCAGGTTTCTAAACTCCTCAAATGTTCCGATTTTTTCGCGTTGCGACGCCATTCCAATGTGACATTCATAGATCAATAACGGGGATTGTGGAGGTGGGGGAGTGCTTGTAAAGCAGTACGATTTTTCAGGATGCCATACCTGTGCGGAGAAAATTTTTGTTTGGGTATCTTGTACAACGCGCTGACACCATGCGGGAATTCGTTCGCCGCAGCCGCCTTGCCATTCGACCAACAGCTTGTATAAATCCCTGTGACGGATGAAATCGCCTGGAAGGAATATCTCCCAGTTTCCGTTTTCAGTTTTTTGCATCCTGAAATTCTCATTTTTACGCCAGCCGTTAAAAGTCCCGATCAGGTAGATTGCCGTAGCATTGGGCGCCCACTCGCGAAAGACCCAGCCCTGATTGTGGCGATGCAGACCAAAATACATATACCCCGTGGCAAAATCGGATAGCGAAAGCGCTCCGTTTTGCGTCAACTCCTTTTCTTTCTGACGGGCATAAAGATGACGTTTTTCGATGGATTCACGATAGGGTTCCAACCACAGGTCGTCTTGCAGGATGCGTAGCCTTTTTTTGATCATATAATCTAAAACTTTAATTTTCAACGGACAAAAATACTTTTTTATTTTCAGATTTCCATATTTATAATATTTTTTTTTGTATAAAATCATTCAATTAATAATATTATTTGTATCTTTGCTTAAAAATCAAAGCGTTATAATTGTTTCTGAAAACTTCATGAAGGCAATGAAAAAAGTAACCAAGAAAATGACATTTTATTTCGTGATGATTATGATTTTTGGACTGTTGATATACTGGATAGTTCAAAAAGGTAATGCACTGTATGGAGGCGGAGAATTTGTTTCTCCGAATACCATCGCGTCTATTCATGCTGACGGTTTTCAATTATTTACCAACCTGACCACCGAACATATTCATTCGGTGGTTGGCGTGTTACTGTTGCAAGTCATCATCATTCTGGCTACCTGCCGCATTGTCGGTGTATTGTTTAAGAAGATTGGCCAACCAGCGGTGATCGGTGAGATTATGGCCGGTATCATTCTTGGGCCTTCCGTGTTGGGTTATTTTGCACCTCAGGTATCAGCGTTTCTATTCCCTGAATCGTCGCTAATTTATATCAAGATTTTAAGTCAGTTTGGTTTGATACTGTTCATGTATATCATCGGGATGGAACTGGATTTGAGCTTTGTACGCAAACGTTTTCAGGATACGGTGTTAATAAGTCATGCCAGTACCATTGTGCCTTTTTGCCTCGGGTTATTGATGGCTTTATATATCTATAAGGAATATGCTTATGAAGAAACACAATTTCTAACTTTTGCATTTTTTATAGGTATATCGTTGAGTATAACAGCTTTTCCGGTTTTAGCAAGGATCATACAGGAGCGGGGCATGACGCGTACGCACTTAGGTACGATATCTTTGGCCAGCGCTGCGAATGGCGATATTACTGCATGGTGCCTGCTTGCGGCAGTAGTAGCGTATGCACAGGCAGGTACGATGAACAGTGCAATATATAATGTTTTGTTTTCGCTGGCGTATATTGCGGTTATGGTATGGGCGGTTCGTCCCGTATTAAGGATCATCGGCGATTTGCATCATAACAGGGAAGTAGTGAGCAAGCCGTTAGTGGCATTGATGTTTTTTATACTGCTACTCTCTTCGTATGTCACTGAAATATTGGGATTGCATGCTTTATTTGGCGCTTTTGTCGCAGGCATGGTCATGCCCGAAAATTTTAAGTTTCGCAAGATATTAAACGAAAAGATAGAAGATGTTTCGCTGTCGCTGTTCCTGCCGTTATTTTTCGTATATACGGGGTTACATACTAAAATTGGGTTGATACAGGGTAAAGAGATGTGGCTTTTATGCGGTGTATTTATCCTTGTTGCGGTAGTGGGCAAGTTTGGAGGGACGCTGGTCGCCGCACGCTATTCGAATGAGAGTTGGAAAAACAGCTTGTACATGGGCGCATTAATGAATACTCGCGGGCTGATTCAACTTGTCGTACTCTCAATCGGGTTGGAGTTGCATATCATATCACCGGTCGTTTTTGTGATGATGGTAGTGATGACGTTGGTTACCACATTTATGACGATGCCGTTGATCTCACTGATCAATGTTTGTTTCCGTACATCAGAACGAATTAAGTTTATACGGGAAGAAAGACGCAAGACCGATTCGTACAGGGTGTTACTGTCGTTTGGTCGTGCCAGTAGCGGACAGGTGTTACTGGATTTGGCACATCAGTTGTTTTCAAAAGGTGAAAAGAAACTGGATATTACCGCCCTTCATCTGACGGTAGGCTCTGACGTCAATCCAGTCAGCACGAAAGATTTTGAACAAAAAAGTTTCGCGCCTATCCTGTACGAAGCCAACAAGCTGAATATGTCAATAAAAACAAGGTATGATGTGTGCAGTAATGCGACACAGCATATCTGTTCCATTGTCAATGATGAACAGTTTGATTTTCTGCTCGTCGGTTCGGGCATATCCTTGAGCAAACTTGAGACGGATGTCCATGCGGTTCACACATGGCAGCGGTTGGAGCGCATCTTCTTTGGAAAAGTGAAGCCACCTGCCATCTTTTCGCCCAGCGCATTGTTGCATGACAAGACAAAGGAATTTATTGAAAAAAGCCGGTGTTCAGTAGGAATTTTTATCAACCGGCAGTTTATTCAAGCCAATACAATTCTGGCTGTTTTTAATGCGGAAGACGATTTGCATTTACTAACCTATGTAAAGTGGTTACAACGAACGACACACGGATTTGTACAATTAATGGATCGAGTCAGCCCAACGTCGAACGATAGTAGGACAGTAGTTAATACCTTGTCGGAGTACATGCAAACAACCAAAGAAACAGCGATCCCGTTCGAGAAAGACCTGACCGATGACATTATCCGGAATACGGATTTAATGCTGGTTACTTACAATACATGGCACATCATCTCAAAAGAATGTGATGATATCCTGAAAGTGATGCCGTCTACTTTGATTATTCGGCATATGCCCTGTGGAGTCGGATAATTTCCGACTCTACGATTTTATAGGATAAAAAATACCGCCGCTATTAAGGAGAGTGGAAAAGTCGGTGTCTTCAAATTCCTTATGTGTGACGGCTAATACGATGGCTTCAAACTTCGTTTCAGGGATTGTAGCGATTATGTCAATGCCATATATTTTTTTTACTTCATGCTGATTGGCCCATGTATCATATACGGTAATATTGATATCGTATTCCTGCAGTTCGCGAATGACATCCACTACTTTTGTATTACGTACATCCGGACAATTTTCCTTGAATGTGATACCCAGTATAAGGACTTGGCTGCCTTTTACCAGGATGCCTTTTTTTATCATCTTTTTAACTATCTGACCAGCAGCATATTTACCCATACTATCGTTCAACCGTCGACCGGCGATAATTATTTCTGGATGATAACCGTATTCCTGCGCTTTTTGCGCCAGGTAATAAGGGTCAACACCAATACAGTGACCTCCAACAAGGCCGGGTTTGAAAGGTAAGAAATTCCATTTGGTGCCTGCAGCTTCCAGTACGGCTTTTGTGTCGATGTCCATCCGGTCGAAGATAATCTTCAGTTCGTTTACAAATGCAATATTGATGTCGCGCTGTGAGTTTTCGATCACTTTTGCTGCTTCGGCTATTTTAATAGAAGGTGCGA
>Ga0082212_10003527_pt1 | contig 22105 bp, 13 predicted proteins | sample TergutNt197P3_FD_71548 | JGI IMG/M metagenome (GOLD analysis project Ga0082212, IMG submission 71548) | Neocapritermes taracua P3 segment gut microbial communities from Petit-Saut dam, French Guiana - Nt197 P3 | ecosystem: Host-associated > Arthropoda: Insects > Digestive system > Gut ...
GTTTCTTCAATGTCAATACCAAAGGAAGTCTGCCGGTCACACCCCGCCCCCTTGCCCGTTCGATCAAAAAACGACGCGGAAAAACAGTCTCTCCATTCATGGAAGGGCCCGTTTATCTCGCGCCTCTCAAATGATACTCCTGCAACGAATACACGTCTTCATTCGGCGTTTGTACCTTTTCCGCTATTCCTTTAACACCGGCCAGCGCCGCCGTTGCCGTCGTCATATACGGAATGTTATATTGAATAGCAGATTTTCTGATATAGGAGCCGTCGTCATTGCTGCGCTTGTTCCCGCTGGGGGTGTTTACAATCACATCCAGCTGATGATTTTTGACGGCGTCTTCGATATTTGGACGTCCTTCGTAGAGCTTGTTGATCACCTCCGCCTTTATGCCATTTGCGGTAAGGTAAGCATGGGTACCCCTTGTAGCAATGATCTTAAACCCGAGCTGTTCGTATTGTTTCGCAACCTCCGCCGCTTCTACCCGATCCTTTTTTGCCACCGAAATCAATACAGTACCGGAAAGCGGCAAAACCGACTTGCTGCCTTCCAACGCTTTATAGAAGGCAAGCCCGAATGAATCCGACAGGCCTAAAACCTCGCCGGTCGATCTCATTTCCGGCCCCAAAACCGGATCGACCTCCGGGAACATGTTAAACGGGAATACCGCTTCCTTAACGCCATAATACGGCACATGCGGCTGACTCATACCGGTAAGGTCAACCTGTTTTCCCGTATGCTTCGCCATCATGATCTGCGTGGCGAGTTTAGCCAGATTGAAATTGCAAACTTTGGAAACAAGCGGCACGGTTCTTGACGCCCGCGGATTGGCTTCCAAAACATATACTTTACCATGATGAATCGCGTACTGGATATTCATCAACCCCACGACACCCAACTCACCGGCTATCTTGCGCGTGTAATCGCGGATCGTCTCTGTCTGATCCTCGGTAATATTAATGGTAGGGATAACGCATGCCGAATCGCCGGAATGAATACCTGCGTATTCTATGTGTTCCATAATGGTTGGCACAAACGCATGGTGGCCGTCGGCAAGGGCGTCCGCTTCACATTCGAGGGCGTTATCCAAAAAGCGGTCTATGAGTACCGGCGCTTCATTACTGATGAATTGCCCGTTTATCGTCATGTACTTCTTCAACTGTTCATTGCTGAAAACAATTTCCATCGCCCGCCCGCCCAGAACGTAGGAGGGCCTGACCATGACCGGATACCCTATCCCGTTTGCGACGGCGACCGCTTCTTTATAATTACACGCCATTCCGGACTCCGGCATGGGAATGTTCATTTGATCCATCATTTTCCGAAACAAGTCCCTATCCTCTGCAAGCGCAATGATCTCCGGCGTTGTTCCCAATATGGGCACTCCGGCTCCTTTCAATTCCATCGCAATGTTTAGCGGCGTCTGCCCCCCAAACTGTACAATAGCGCCCAACGGCTTTTCATGCTGGCAGATTGAAAAAACATCCTCAACAGTCAACGGCTCAAAATACAGTTTATCGGATGTTTCATAATCGGTGGAAACCGTTTCGGGGTTGCAGTTGATCATGATTGTCTCAAAACCCAGTTCGCGCAGCGCAAAGGCCGTATGTACGCAACAGTAGTCAAATTCAATTCCTTGGCCGATTCTGTTGGGGCCTCCTCCGAGGATGACGACTCTTTTACGGCCGCCTGTATCTGCTTTCGTTTTTATTCCGCGCTTTTCTCTTGATAAGGCCAACTCACCGCTGAGTTTTCCCAAACCGTGGTACGTTGAATAATAGTATTCGGCATCGGCGCCGCTGACCGGCACAACATCCCATTCTTCCTGTATTCCCACGACCTTTCTGTGCAGCCTGATGTATTCTTCCGGCACCTCAAGCAACATTGAAAGATACTTGTCCGCAAAGCCGTCTTTTTTTGCTTTTACAAGCAACGCATCCGGCAATACCCGCTTGTTGAATGTCAGGATCTCATTCTCTGTTTGCACCAACTCATCCAGTTGTTCTAAATAATATCTCTTGATCCCGGTAAGGGCATGCAGCTCATCGACGCCGACCCCCTTGCGCAGCGCTTCATAGATGGCAAAGTACCTTTCGCTGTTTGGAGCGGCTATCTTAAGAAGCAACTCCTCCTTCCCGGCCTCATGAAAATTTTTAGCGAAACCAAGGCCGCTTCTGCCAATTTCCAGTGAACGGATCGCCTTTTGAAACGCTTCCTTAAATGTCCGCCCAATGCTCATAACCTCTCCGACCGCCCTCATCTGCGTGCCGAGCGCGTCCTCAATTCCGCTGAACTTTTCAAAGGCCCATCGGGCAAACTTCAAAACAATGTAATCTCCGTATGGCACATACTGATCCATCGTGCCTTCCTTCCAGTACGGTATCTCGTCCAGGGTGAGGCCCGCCGCCAAAAGGGAGGACACATACGCGATCGGGAACCCGGTCGCTTTGGACGCAAGCGCCGAGGAGCGGGATGTCCTCGGGTTGATTTCAATAATAACGATCCTGTCCGTAACAGGATCATGGGCAAACTGCACGTTGGTTCCACCGATGACCCCGATTTCAGAAACAATGCTGAAGGCGATCTGTTTCAGCCTTTTCTGCAAATCCTCCTGGATTGTAAGCATAGGCGCCGCACAAAACGAATCACCGGTATGTACGCCCATCGGATCGATATTTTCAATCATACAAACGACTATCATTTGATTTTTAGCGTCTCTGACGACCTCTACCTCAAGCTCTTCCCAGCCTTGAACGCTTTCTTCAATCAAAACCTGTCCGATAATCGACGCTTGGATTCCCCTGTTGGCAACGCGCCGGAGTTCCTCTTTATTGTATACAAGCCCGCCGCCAGTACCTCCCATTGTAAAAGCAGGCCGGATCACCACCGGGTACCCCAGGCGGCCGGCAACCTCGGCCGCCTGCTCAACCGACAGCGCCTCAAAGCTTTTAGGCATCTCGATACCCAGCTTATCCATTGTTTTTTTAAACTCAATGCGGTCCTCTCCACGCTCAATCGCGTCAAGCTGTACACCGATCACCTGAACATGATATTGATCCAGCACACCCGCTTTCTGAAGTTCAAGGCTAAGATTAAGCCCCGATTGCCCGCCCAAATTGGGAAGCAGCGCATCGGGTTTTTCTTTGGCAATGATTTCTGTCAGCCTTGTGACATTAAGCGGTTCTATGTAGGTTGTGTCGGCAACGACGGGGTCTGTCATGATGGTGGCCGGATTGGAGTTAACCAATATGATGTGATATCCCAGGCTTTTCAGCGCCTTACACGCCTGTGTGCCCGAATAGTCAAATTCGCAAGCCTGCCCGACGATGATAGGCCCCGACCCTATGATCATAATCGAATGAATATCTGTTCTCTTGGGCATTTTTAAACGCTCCTGTTCCGTTTTTTCTTGCCTTATCGACGCTTTCCAGCAGGTCTCTCGTCCGTTCACCACATTTTCGGCAATATCCCGGGCAATAGTGTATCACAATCAAAAAATGGAAACAAGAATCCGTCCGGCTCTTCGCGTGGTTTTTCACGCAGCCGGCACAAACCGGGCGCATGGAGTCACAGCCAGCTCAGCACAGCATATTTCTTGACAAAAGACCCATAAGTCCATAAAATGATACCAGCTTGAACATGGAGGTCGTACTCATGAAACGGAAAGCGCAAAAACGGCTGTTTGCATTATGGATTATCGTTTTTCTGGCTTGCCTGACCGCCGCGGCAGCGGCTGAGGTTTCCCCGCCTCTTCGCATTACCGAGATCATGGCCTCCAACGGCAACACTTTGGAGGACGCGTTCGGAAGGCACCCAGATTGGATCGAGCTGCACAATGAGGGCGCCGAGCCGGTTTCGCTGGAAGGTTTCGCTCTTTCGGACCGGAAGGACAAGCTGGAAAAGTATACATTCGCAGCGGGAGCGGTCATACAGCCCGATGAATATATCATCATCTTCGCTTCCGGCGCGAAAAAGGATATTGCCGATGAATACCACGCTTCATTCAAACTCAGCGCGACCGGCGAAGCGGTATACTTAAGCAAGGGCGGCGTCATCATCGATTTCGTCGTTTTTGGCCCGCTTGAAAAGGACATCAGCCTTGCGCTGGACGAAAAAGGCGAATATACGCAAACGCTCACCCCCACCCCCGGGGCGGAGAACCAGATCACCCCTGTACCTAATGAGTAAGATGAAAAACAACCGTGGTTTTACGCGCCTTATCAGGAAGCTCCTGCTGCTGGGTCTGGCGGGTGCGCTGTGCCTGGCCGTACCCGCCCCGGCCCGCGCCGAAGTCCGCAAGGACGTGCGCCTCGCGGATCCCGCCACGGGCGCGGAGATACGGGGGTACTACCGGGAAAAAAAGAATGAGTATACGTTTTTTCTGCCCTCCGGCCTGTCTGCAGATGCACTGCAACTTCTGCTGCCTGACGGCTTGCCAATTTCACTAGATGGGCAGCCGCTGCAGAATGGTGATTCTGCGGCAGGCTTCACAGTGGGGGAACAACACCAACTGTCCGATGGTCGCCGCAGCTACGGGTGTACGCTGATGCAATCGGCAAACATCGCGTCTCTCTTCCTCACCACGGAATCGGGGAGCAATGCCTACGTCAACAGGAGAAAGGGAAACGCCGAAACAGGCACATTCGCGTATTACCTGCCCACCGGCCGCATGGCCGCCGGGGGAAATCTGGAGCACATTCGGGGGCGCGGCCACGCTTCCTTTCAGTACGATAAAAAATCATATCAAATTAAGCTGGAAAAAAAGACTTCGCTGGGAGGTATGGAGAAGGCAAAAAAGTGGGTTTTGGTTGGAAATCCGCTGGACCGCTCATTATTGCGCAACAAAATCACATTTGATATGGCGCGGGCCGCCGGTTTAACCGTCACATCGGAGAGCGAGTTTGTAGATCTGTATATGAACGGCGAATATCGGGGGACTTATCTGCTGATCGAGAAGGTGGAAATCGGCAAAGGGCGCGTGGATATCCGTGATTTGGAAAAAGCCACAGAGCAGGCCAACGGCGTAAACAAACTCGACGTTTATCGCCGTATTGGGAACAATAAATACAAGCGAAACGCAAAAAAGTACTACGATATCCCCGTCGATCCCGATGACATTACCGGCGGATACCTGATTGAGTATGAGGGGTACAATTGGCGCTACAGCGACGCGGAATCAGCCATCGGCACCAGGCGCGGAGCCGCGCTGACAATCAAAAGTCCCAAGTATACATCCGCGGCGCAGATGGCATATATCTCGGATCTGCTTCAGCGCTTTGAAGACGCCATCAACACCGAGGAGGGCATTGATCCCGCGTCGGGTATGCACTATACCCAACTGGCGGATTTGGATTCACTGGTGCGACGCTACCTGGTGGAGGAAATTTCCAAGAACTATGACGGCAACTCTTCCAGCCAATACTTCTACAAACCCGCCGACAGTCAGAGCAACCTGCTGTATGGCGGTCCCGCGTGGGACTATGATAGCTCCTACGGCTCCTACGCGACCCGGAAGGGCGCGGCGGTACTCAAGCCTGCCGGCTTTTACGTCAACGCCTCCTCGCAATGGCAGCACTGGTGGCCGGCGCTCTACCGCCAGCCCGACTTCGCCGAAGCCTCGGCCAGCATCTACCGTCAGGTGTTCGCACCGTTGCTGGACGAGTTGCTGGGCCGCGCCGACCCGGTCCATCTCCGGTCCCTGGAACAACTCGAACGGCACATCGCCGCTTCCGCCACCATGAATTTTACGCGCTGGCCTATCGACTACGTTAAAAACAGCGCCGGGATTAAGCTGGCCACCACACATGCCGGCAACGTGGACATATTGGCGGATTTTATAGCCCAACGCAAGCAGTTCCTCGACGAGGCATGGGCGGAGTAGAGGATCGCGTTCCACCGGAACCTGAAGACAAGTCATACGACAGAGGTTTATTCATGCGCCGAACCAGCAAACTCATGCCCTTGATCCTGGCGGGCGTATTGTGCCTGGCTATACCCGTCCCGGCCCGCGCCGCGGCTCGTATGGATGTGCGTCTTATAGATCCCGTAACCAATGCGGAAATACGATGGGATTTCCAAAAAAAAGAAGACGCGTTTGTGTTTTTCCTTCCCTCCGGCCTGTCCATGGGCAATCTGCGGGTTTCGATACCCGATGGCCTGGCCGTCGAGCTGGATGGACAACCGCTACGAGACGGCGATTCGGCGGCGCGGTTCACGATTGGGGAGCAACACCAGCTGTCCGACGGCCGCAGCAATTACATGTGTATGCTCATGCAATCGGAAAACATCGCATCGCTCTTTCTCACCACGAAGTCTGGAAGCGCCGCCGCTATCCACCGGAGTAAAAAAAACACCGAAACAGGCACGTATGTGTATCGTCCGCCTTCCGGCGATCCGATCGCCCGGGGATTCCTGGAACAGATAAAGGGGCACGGCCACTCATCCTTTTCTTTGTTTCCAAAAAAATCATACCAAATCAAGCTGGATCAAAAGGTTTCACTCGGCGGTATGCCGGAGGCAAAAAAGTGGATCCTGATCGGCAATTACCGCGACCGTTCGTTGCTGCGCAACAAAATCACCCTGGATATGGCGCGGGCCGCCGGCCTTCTTCCCACCTCACAGAGCGTATTCGTCGATTTATACCTTAACGGAGAGTACCGGGGCAACTACCTGCTGACCGAGAAGATAGAGATCGGCAAAGGCCGCGTGGATATCCACGATTTGGAAAAAGCCACGGAGAAGGTTAACGGCATCAGCAAATTGGACGGCTTTCCCCTTATCAACAAGTTCGCGGCTACGTCCAACGCCGGCAAGAGCAAGTACTACAGTATTCCCATAGACCCGGGCGACATAACCGGCGGCTACCTGATTGAATATGAGGCATACTATTCGCGCTATAAGGAAGTGTCCTCAGCCTACGCTACCAGGCGTAAAGCCGTACTGGTGGTCAAGAGCCCAAAATTTACCTCCAAGGCACAGATGGCATACATATCAGACCTGCTGCAACGGCTTGAGGACGCCATCTTCGCGAAGGACGGCATAGACCCCTCATCGGGCAAACACTATACCGAGCTGGCGGATCTGGAGTCGCTGGTACGGCGTTACTTGGTGGAGGAGATCTCAAAGAATTACGACGGCAATACCTCCAGCCTGTACTTTTACAAACCGGCGGACAGCCAGAGTTCCTTACTGTACGCCGGCCCCGCGTGGGATTATGACAGCTCCTACGGGTCTTATGCGCGCCGGAAGGGTATGGCTGTACTCAAGCCCGCCGGCTTCTTCATCAGTGCTTCCACCCTGGGCCCGCACTGGTGGCCGGCGCTCTACCGGCAGCCCGATTTCGCCGCGGCGTCAGCCCGGACTTATCGCGAAGTGTTCGCCCCTCTGCTTGACGAGTTGCTGGGCCGCACGAGCCCGGTCAACCTATGGTCGCTGGAACAATATAAAAAGCATATCGAAGCCTCCGCCGCCATGAACTTCACGCGCTGGCCGATCAACAACACGAAATCGAGAGCGCAGGTGAAACTCGCGAACACCCACGCCGGAAACGTGGAGATACTGGCGGATTTCATCACCCAACGCAAGCTGTTCCTTGACGGGGCATGGGCGGAGTAAAAAGCAAAAGAACGCGGACAATACTCATGCAGTCAAACACAAGCGAATGGGGCGGCACATAGGAGGAGTGGACTGATGCCAAACGCGCGGGACCACGCGGAACAGGTGGGCGGGCAAACGCTGGAGGAGAGGCCATTTGACGAGCTGGACAGCCTGATCCTGTCGCAGATTGTGTACATGCCCATGGAGAATTTATTGGATGGCGGACAAGAAGCCACCCTGGCAAAACTTGGGGCCTTTTTGCGTGTTGCGTATCCCGAGAATTTTCCGAAGGATCCCTTTCAACGTAAGCGCTGTGCCCTTACGCTGACCTGCGCCGGCCTGCCTCGGTACAGCGGTTGGGTGCTGCATCATTATTTGAATTGCGTTGACCCTGAGCGGGAAACGCAGTTTGCGGCCTGCTGTTTTGACCTGCCCGGGGACCTGGGCGCAATTGTTTTCCGGGGAACGGACTGGAGCCTGGCCGGCATGAAAGAGGATCTTAACATGTGCTTTATGACCGTGCCCGCCCAGCGGGAAGCGGTTGAGTATGTCCACCGCGTGGCGATGGCGAGCGAAAGGGCTCTGGTACTGTGTGGGCACAGCAAAGGGGGAAACCTGGCGATCTACGCGGGAGCCAACGCGGACGGCGCTATACAAGACCGCATACATCGCATCTATAGTTTTGACGGGCCGGGCGTGGACGAGAAGACGCTGCATAGCCCGGGATACGACCTGGTGCGGGATCGGATCCGAAGCTATGTCCCGCAAAGCAGTGTGGTTGGGCTGTTGCTTTACTACCATCCCGTCTTCACAGTTGTGCGCAGCAAGTCCCTTGGTATCCTCCAGCATGATGCTATGAACTGGCAGGTAAAGGACGGCGGCTTTGTTGCGTTGGATGGGCTGAACCTGACCGGGCGCGTAACGGATGAAGCCATCCATGCCTGGCTGTCGGCTCTGGATGTTTCAGCGCGAAAGCTGTTGGTGGATACGCTATACCAAGTGGTTGCCTCCGCCCAGACGGACACCCTTACCGGGTTGGTAGAGGACTGGAGGGATAGCGCCGTTAAGATGTTGGAAGCCCTGCGTGGGCTAGACCCCCAGGTCCGCAAAAGCGTCAGGCATATGCTGGCGAGCCTGTTCAGCACCGGCGGGGCCCAGGTCATACGCAGCATCCTGCCCAGGTCGCTCCAAGACCCAAAGCCCTAAAGATACTTCCCGGCTGCAGTAACTGTCTGGACGGGTGAACGGGCAAAGGAGGCGCAGGGCATGGAAGGCATGGGGGAACTGCTTCACAGGGCCCGCGCAGGCGATGCGGATGCCTTTGCCGAGCTTTGCATGCCATTTTCCGGCATGGTTTACCGGCATTGCCTGCATATGTTGGAAAGGCCTGCCGATGCGGAGGACGCAGCCCAAGAAACCATGCTGCGTGCCTACCGGTCCATATCCCGCTTTGCGGGATCCAGCGGAGTAGCCACCTGGCTATTCCGCATCGCCCACAACACCTGTTTGGATATGTACAGGAAGCCGCAAAGGAGGAAGGAAAACGTTTCCGTAGAACAGCTACGGGAGGCGGGCTTTGAGCCGGAAGCTTCCCTGGAAAACCCCGAAGACCATTACTTACGCAACGCAGACTCTCAACAGTTGCTGGCGGCCATCGCCAAACTGCCGCAGGACCAGAGGCTTCTGCTCAACCTGCGCTATGGCCAGGGTATGAGCTATGAGGAGTTGGCCCGGGCCACCGGCCTGCGGGACGGAACGGTGAAGAGCAAGCTGAACCGTGCTAAAGCGCGTTTACATGTTCTTTTGCAATAATCATTGGATCAGGACGGAACAAAAGGAAGACAGGCTCGTCCAACAGATGAAAGGAGGTCAGCCCATGAGAAAAACAGGGCGTTTCATGCAAGAACGGGAAGACGCGCTGGAGCGCGCGCTGACCTCCGTCTATAACGTTCATGCGCCTGAAGCCTTTGACCTCGCTTGGCGCGCGGCGGTCGAAAAGGAGGAGCATGTACAAAGGAAACCCTTCCACCGCGCTATGTTTTGGAAAATCGCGGCGCCGGCCTTTGCCGCCATGGTACTGACGGTGGGATCCATCCTAACCGCCGCCACAAACCTGAATAACCAGGTATCCAATGAAGCCCGGCGAAAAGAGACGACCTCGGCCGATTCTTACAGCCGGAGCGAGGTTTATGAGCCAAATCCGCAAGCATTCATGCCGGCACCCATGGCGGCGTATGACGGCGAAAGCGACGCGCTTCCGGCCGGCTGGAACGACGCGGGCACAGGTGATATCCAGGAGGAAAACGGATATCCCTTGGAAAGAAAAATCATATACTCAGCGGATATCACCCTGGTTTCAGGCGCCATCGACGCCCACGAGACGGCCATCCGCCGGCAGGCGGAAGCCGCGGGGGGATATGTGGAAAACGTATACCAGCACTTGCTGCCGGATGACGCCCCTATGACGCCGCGTCAAATTTACATCACCCTGCAGATTCCCACGGACAATCTGGACTTATTTTTACAAGGCGTATCGGCCGTCGGGCGGATGACCTCACGCAATGAAAACGCCACGGATGAGACCGTTCCATACTCCGATGCAGCCCTGCGCATGCAGGTTCAGCGGGATAGAATGCTGCGTCTGAAAGAACTTCTGGAAAAGGCGGACAACGTGACCGATTCAATCGAAATTGAGAGCGCCATCGCAGACGCCCAGTATGGGATCGACGCTTTTGAAACCACGCTTCGCACCATTGACCGGCAGGCGGCAAGCAGCACCGTCAACATTACCTTACAAGAAGAAAGCCCTGCGCAGAGCGCAGCCGAGACTGCGGCGAGCCTGGGTGACCGGCTCAGCCTCGGGTTGGAGGTTTCTCTGAATAACATCGGTCAATTCTTCCAAAACATGCTGGTTTTTCTGGCGATGTCGTTGCCCATAACCGTTCCCCTGGCAGTGGTATGCGCCGTTTTGGGGCTGGCGGCCAGGCATCGCAGAAGAACCCGCAGCAAGCGGCAGGAGTCAACGAAAGCCCGCGATACCGCGCATGATAAAAAGCCGCAGAATTGACATTTTCGATTCACATGTTACAATTATATCGTAACATATGGAAGGGGGAAATAAGGCCCATGAGCGGGGATGAGTTTGCCGCGGCAAGGCATCTAGCGCCTGAAGATACGGTTGAATTTGCGCGGGATCCAGCAGAGGCCTCTCCACTTACAGGCGAACCCGGCGCCGGCCTGGCGGGCAATAATGTGTTTACCCCCATTTCCGTGGCGGAGCGGCTGCGAAATCAACCCCTGCAAGGTAGGACTTCCCGTGGAAGCGCGGCCTTGCCCCCCATGCGTCCGGGGCAGCTGTACGGGTACGGCCCCTCCCGTCAGGAAGAGCTTTACCCTCCTGTCGACTCTCCCATAAGGGAACAGATGGCGGCGGCTCAAAAGGCGGAACAAACCACGGAAGGCGCGGCCTGCTATGAAGAGCAGGAGCTTCGGCAATACCAGCAAGCCTATTGGGAGCATTTGCGAAACACGAGCGGCCTTCCTGTTGCCGGCTCGGCGGATATTGAAAAGCATGCTCCCGCCTATTTGTACGGGGTGGACGATCCCCTGACCCATGCGGCGGCGGAAACGTCTCAGCCGCCCATGGAATACGAATACGAGAGTTTTTTCAACGAGGAGAATCTCTCCTATCCGCATGTTCAAGACGAGAAACCCTTTGACCTCTGGCATCCGGATGAGCCCGTGGCGGACTCCGGCTTTGAGGAGTTTGGAGAGCCCTCACGGAATCGCTTATATACAGGCGATCCCAAAACCAGGAGGGAAGAAAACCTCCCCCAGCCGGACAATACCGCAGGGCGGGAAGATCATACGGCCAGACAGCAGGAAGCCGGTGTGCGGACCCAAGACAGGGATAAAGGGATCCTGCACAGGCTCGGTCAATTATTCACCAGCCAGCCTCCTGCTGATTTGTCGCCTCGTCGTCTTGCAAAAGTGCTGGTTTACGGGGTTCTTGTTCTGTTGGTGGCCTTTTTCACGATTCAAGCCGGGCAGATCGTGCTGGCCCTGCTTCACAACGAGCAGGAGATGAAGATGGTTCGCGAGGAGTATTATGCCTTAAACGGAATAGAATTGGAGAAGCGGGCTTCACGGGTGGACCTGCCTCCCCCGGGAATCACCTTTCCTCCTGTGCAAACGCCCCGGCTTGAGGTAACGCCTGCTCCAACGCCTGTCATGGCCCAAAGGGAAGGGCCTCATCCCAACCCGGAAGATCAGCAGGCAAAAGCGGCAACCGGTAGCCAAGAACCCTCCGCCACATTGAACCCGCGCAACAAAGCCACCCGGTACGAAAACAATCCGCTTACCAATATTTTAGAGTCCTTTGTGGAACAGCGCAAAGAAAATCCCGATATCATAGGGCATTTAACGGTGGATGGCCTGATGGACGAAACCGTCATGATGCGTAATAACACCTACTACCTGACCCATGATGAACACGGCTCGTTCAGCGAAGCGGGCATGGTTTTTGTGGATGAGGGGTGCTCGTTGAAAAACCCGCCGGAAAACCTGCACTTGCGTGGGCAAAGCAAGGCGGAAGGCCGGGTTTTCGCGCCACTGTGGACGTATCGCTCGGGAGGTATCGACTTTGTGCGCCGGCATGGGCTGGTGCAGGTTGATACCCTGTACGAGGAGGAGCTCTATGTAGTGTTCGCGGTGATCGAAACCACCGGCGTCACCAAGTCTCCCGACGATTTTAACTACGGAGGGTATCCCTCCTTTCAAACGGACGCGCAGATGGAAAGCCATGTAGCGGCTGCAAGGCGGAGTTCTCTCTATGAAATTCCCGTGGACGTGCTTCCCTCGGACCGGCTGCTGACCCTTTCAACAATCAGCGGCGGCTTGGAGGACAGCGTACTGGTGCTGATGGCGCGCAAGCTGCGCCCATGGGAAACCGCCGCCTCCTTAAGCCCGGTGCTGGCGTCCGCCCGTCCCAAGGAAACGGATTGATACCGGCTTCAGCGCCGAGGGCGCATCCCTTGGGTTTGCTCATTTTTTACCACGGAGGCGTATTGATTGGATGAAGCGGATTGGTTGGTAAGACCGGGGGAAGTGCTGCTGCCCAGAAGGGATCTGGATTGGCGTTTATGGGCCTGTGTGGCTTGCGACCAGTTTACAGCCCAGCCCCGGTACTGGGAGGAGGTTGCGGCGCTGGTGGGCGATCGCCCCAGCGCGTTCAAACTCATACTGCCGGAGTGTTACCTGGCGGAAGCGCAAAAACGCATCCCGAAGGTTCATGACGAGATGCGCCGCTGCCTGGATCAAAAAATCCTGGAGGTCGGGGTGAAAAACGGCTTCATCCTCACTGTGCGAAGCACAAACAGCGGCCAAAGGGCAGGCTTGATTGCCCTGATGGATCTGGAAGGCTACGACTATAGGCCGGGTACCGCGCCGCCGATCCGCCCTACGGAAGGCACGATTGAGGCGCGCATCCCGCCACGGGTGAAGGTGCGCCAAAACGCGGCGCTGGATATGAGCCATGTGCTGATGTTGCTCGACGATGCAAGGGCCTCCGTGATTGAGCCGCTGTTTAACAGGCGGATGGAGTTGGATAAGCTGTACGACTTTTCGCTGATGATGGGCGGCGGGCATACGGCAGGCTTCGGGGTAACAAGTTCCGGGGACAAAGCCGGGGTTATGGATGCCCTTAGGCGGCTGGCATCCGAATGCAATGGGCAGAATCCCCTGATATACGCCGTAGGAGACGGCAATCACAGCCTGGCGGCTGCCAAATCCTGGTGGGAAACCCTTCGGCCTACCCTTACCCCAAAACAGAGGCTGAACCATCCCGCCCGCTTCATCCTGGTAGAACTGGTGAATATCCACGATGAAGCCCTGCATTTTGAGCCCATCCACCGCCTTGTGACAGGCTGCGACGAATACGCCCTGCTGACGGAGTGGGACGCGTACGCGGCGGCGGCGGGCATCGAACCGGGCTTGGGGGCAAAATCTGCGGCTATCCTCCGCGTGCTTGCGGGCAGGGATACGGTTGTAAATCCGTCAGGTTCCACACATATACAGACAATCGCCGCGCTGCAGGCGTTTTTAAATATCTGGGTGGCGGCCCATCCAGAGGCAAAACTTGACTACATCCATGGAGAGGCTGCCTTAAGAGAGATGGCCTCCGTAAAGGGCGCCGCGGGATTTTTAATGCCTGCATTGGAAAAGGACGCGCTATTTACAGTCGTAAACGAGGAAGGCGTTCTGCCCCGCAAAGCCTTTTCCTTAGGTGAAGCGCATGAAAAACGGTACTATTTGGAAACCCGGCGGTTGGAATAGGATGAAGGCTATGGACCCGTCCTTGTGTACGCTCCCCGAGAGGGCAGGACGATCGCCCGGCTGGGAGACTATATTCATGAATAGGAAACGCGTCCATCCAAAGGATGGGCGCCGGACGATCACCCCAGCGCTTCCCTTGAAAGGCGGCGGGTTTTGGAGTATACTACCCCCATGCCTGTATGAGCCATGGGGGATATATACGGCGAACAGAGGAAGCGACCGGGATGGGCTGAGCTGCGCATCCCGAATATAGAGGAGGGAATTGAGCATGGCATCGGACTTGGAAATTGCTCGGAAGGCTACATTAAGGCCCATTGAGGACATCGCGGAAAAGGCGGGCTTCGCAGCGGAAACGGTCTCCCCTTACGGGCGTTATGTGGCGAAAGTAGACCCCGCAACCTATTGGGCAAGGCCCTCCAAAGCGAAGCTGGTGCTGGTCACAGCCATGAGCCCCACCCCCGCCGGCGAGGGTAAGACCACCGTGTCGGTTGGCTTGGCAGACGGGATGACCATCCTTGGGAAGAAGTCCATCCTTGCCCTGCGGGAACCGTCCCTGGGCCCGGTTTTCGGCATGAAAGGCGGCGCCACCGGCGGCGGTTATGCCCAAGTGCTGCCCATGGAGAGCATCAACCTGCACTTTACGGGAGATTTGCACGCCATCACCACGGCCAACAACCTGCTCTGCGCCATGATCGACAATCATATACAGCAGGGAAACGCCCTTGGGATCGACCCGCGGCGGATTTGCTTTCGCCATTGCATGGATATAAACGATCGCCAGCTGCGCCAGATCACAACAGGCCTGGGCGGCGTAAAAAACGGCGTGGTACGGGAGGACGGCTTTGACATCACTGCCGCCAGCGAAATCATGGCTACGTTTTGCCTGGCGGGAGACCTGAAGGATCTTAAAGAGCGGCTGGGCCGCATCGTAGTGGCCCGCACATGGGAAGGCGCACCGGTAACGGCGGCCCAGGTGGAAGCCGCCGGAGCCATGACAGCCCTGCTTCGGGATGCGTTTTCGCCCAATCTAATTCAAACCATAGACGGCACGCCCTGCTTAATGCACGGAGGCCCTTTCGCAAACATCGCCCACGGATGCAACAGCGTGGTAGCCACTAAACTGGCCCTGCGCATGGCCGATTATGTGGTAACGGAGGCGGGTTTCGGCGCGGATCTGGGAGCGGAAAAGTTTTTAGACATCAAATGCCGCATGAACGGCCTGTGGCCCAATGCCATCGTGCTGGTGGCTACGTTAAGGGCGCTGAAGCATCACGGCGGGGTACAGAAAGCCGAGTTGTCCCGGGAGAACCTGACCGCGCTAAAAGCGGGTATGGTCAACCTGCGCGCCCATATCCGCAATATCCATGAGATCTGGAAAACACCCGTTGTCGTAGCGCTTAACCATTTTGCCGCGGATACTCCGGCCGAAATCCAGCTGTTGCGGGAAGAGCTGGCGGCTATGGACGTGCCAGTGGGCCTTTGCGACGGCTGGGCCCTGGGCGGAAAAGGCGTATCGGAACTGGCGGAGTTGGTATGCCGCGCCGCGGATGCCAACCCGAATCCGAAACCCAATTTCACCTACGAGGACAGCATGTCCCTGGAGGAAAAAATCGAGGCGGTGGCAAGGCAGGTGTACCATGCAAGCGGGGTGGATTTTTCAGCCGACGCAAAGAAAACGCTCGGGCAGCTTGAGGAGGAAGGCTATGGCCGCTGCCCGGTATGCATCGCCAAGACCCAGTATAGCATAAGCGACGATCCGAAACGCCTGGGCGCGCCGGAGGGCTACCGCCTTGTCATCCGTTCCGCCCGGCTCAGTGCCGGCGCCGGGTTTGTGGTGGCTTTCGCCGGAGAAATCATCGCCATGCCCGGCCTGCCCAAGGCTCCCGCCGCCCTTTCCATCGACGTGAATGAACAGGGTGAAATTCAGGGACTTTTCTAAGGAAGCGCCCCGCGGAAGCGGGACCGTGGAGGAATCGGTATGAGACAAAAGTGGGCGGCCTTACCCTTGCTGCTGGCCCTGTGCATGACCTGCATATCACTTTCCCCGGCGGAAGCGGACGGTGACGTGTCCTTAGCGGATTACTTTGCCGGCCAAAACGGGGACGGCGGCACGGGCCAGGTTGCCGGGAGTTCGGATAACCCGGAAGAAGCGCCGGCGGATAAGGCCAAGCCGATTTATGAGCTGGATGGCTCCGTGGTACTGACCCTATCCTTTACGGGAGATGTGACGATTGGCAGCAATGTCCAATCAAGCGGGAAATCCATCTTTGAAAGGGAGTTTACAAAACAGAAGGGCGACATCACCTTCCCCTTTCGCAATGTGAAACAAATCCTGGAGGCGGATGACCTGACGGTTGTAAACTTTGAGGGAACCCTCACCACGGCTGGAAAAAATCCGGGCAGGCTGAACAACGAATTCCTGTTCCGGGCGCCGCCGGAGTATGTGACCATGCTTTCCTGGGGCGGCGTGGATGCGGTTACCTTAGAAAACAACCACGCCATGGATATGGGTGAGGAGGGTAACCGCGAAACGAAACAGGTTCTGCTGAGTGCAGGCATTCCCTATGCCTGCGAGGGAGAGCCCGCCATCCTTACAGTGCGCGGCGTGAAGGTGGGATTGCTGGCTTACCAGACCTTCGGCGGCCGCCATGATGAGTTGATTGGGAAGGTGCCGGCGGACATCGCAGCCCTGCGAGCCGAGGGATGCCAAGTGGTGGTGGTTAACTACCACTGGGGCGCGGAGCTGGATTATCAACCCAACGATAATCAAGTACGGCTTGGCCGCGCCACGGTAGACGGCGGCGCGGACCTGGTGGTCGGCCATCACAGCCACCGCATCAATCCGATTGAGTACTATAAGGAAAAGTATATCTGCTATTCCCTGGGCAACTTCAGCTTCGCAGGCAACAACAAGCCCCGTGACATGGCCACCTACATATTCCAGGTGAAACTGCGCGTAAAGGACGGCGCTGTGACAGACAACGGATTTATCATTATCCCCTGCCGCATCTCCAGCCGGACAGATTATAACGACTTTGCCCCCACCCCGTACACCAAGGATCAAAATGTGGAAAGCGTGGTAAGCGTACTGAAGGAAAACAGCCGCAGGCTGGAGTATGCTGTGCCGGAGTATCCGCTGAAGTGGCCCGGGCAGGAATAGGAAAGTCCGCGATGAAAAACAGTCTGTCGATCGAAAAGCACCGGGTACAAATCACTGTGCTGAAAAAGTGCTTCCACGCGGAGTTTTTGGAACGCTATGCCGCAGACCCGGACAGTTGGCGCGAATGCGATCATTTTAACGTAGGCGACCAGTTTGTAGCCGATCCGGAGCGGCCGTGGGATATGCCGGAAGGGTTTTGCAGCTGGGCTTGGGCCGATATACAAAAACTGGTTTACGGCATGGCGCGGGGCGGACAGGATTGTTTTTTGACCTGCTGCACCGACGGCTATCGCCCGGTCCTGTTTGCTCTGGAAAAACTGTAACACGCCGGCAGTCGCGCTATAAAAGAAAATGCGATGAGATCTATAAATTAAGGAAGCAAACCTCTTTTCAAAATGCCAATAAAATGGTATCATTGATATGTGAAACCGCATCGCGTATGCGGTTTGTCTTTGGTGCCAGCCCGTTGGCGCGGCGTCATGACTCATGATGGTGATGAAGGAAGTGGAACCTTGGTGCGCAAACAAACCCCAGACAAGGAAGCGGCGCTTTCCCAGACCGATATGGAACCTATGGATAAGGCGGCGCCTGCGGGCCAACGAACGGACGCGTCCGGCGCAGATGCTGCCACCGCTGTGGAAGAAAACGTATATGACGAAACGCAGATTCAGGTTTTGGAAGGCTTGGAGGCGGTGCGTAAGCGGCCGGGTATGTATATCGGCAGCACGGATTTTCGAGGGCTTCACCACCTGGTCTATGAAATTGTAGACAATGCCATTGACGAAGCATTGGCAGGGTTTTGTACGGATGTGCGCGTGACCCTTCACAGGGACGGCAGCTGCGAAGTGAGTGACAATGGCCGTGGCTTTCCCGTTGGCATTCATCCCAAGCTGGGTCGCCCTGCAGTGGAGGTGTGCCTGACGATGCTGCACGCAGGCGGTAAGTTTGGCGGAGAAGGCTACAAGGTTTCCGGCGGCCTCCATGGGGTCGGGGCAAGCGTTGTAAACGCGTTAAGCAGCCGCCTGCTGGCGACTGTCCGCCAGGACGGGGCCATACACCAGCAGGAATATGAGCGGGGAAAGGTTCTTTACGATCTGAAAAATGTGGGACCCACAACGGAGACCGGCACCACCATTCGGTTCTGGCCCGATGTAAGAAGCGAGGAAACGCCGGACGGCATTTTTGAAACCGGGGATTTTCAATATGGTACGCTCAAAACCCGCATGCGGGAAATGGCGTTCCTGAACAAAGGCATTCGCATCACGCTGACGGATGAACGGACGGATCCCGCCGTGGAGCGAACATACCATTATGAAGGCGGCATCCGGGAGTTCGTAAAATACCTGAATAAAAACAAAGAGGTTCTCTTTGAAGAACCTATTTATGTGGAAGGGCTGGTACGGGATACCTCCGTAGAAGCAGCCCTGCAATATAACAACAGCTATCAGGAGAACATCTTTACCTTTGCAAACAACATCCATACGCCCGAGGGAGGTACCCACCTGACGGGTTTTTCCACCGCCCTGACCCGTGCCATCAACGATTATGGCCGCAAATTCAAAATCCTTAAAGAAAGCGACGCCAACTTAAAAAGCGAGGACGTGCGGGAAAGCCTGGCCGCCATCATCAGCGTAAAGCTGAAAGAACCCCAATTCGAGGGACAGACCAAGAGCAAGCTGGGCAACAGCGAGGTGCGCGGCATTGTGGACGGCCTGGTGTTCGATCAACTGAGCGCTTTCATGGAGGAGAACCCCCAGACCGCCAGGACCGTCCTGGAACGCTGCCTGGGCGCGGCCAGGGCTCGGGAAGCAGCCCGGAAAGCCCGGGAACTCACCCGCCGTAAAAGCGTGCTGGAAAGCGGCAGCCTTCCCGGAAAGCTGGCGGACTGCTCAGAGCGGGATCCGGCCAAGTGCGAGATCTTCCTGGTGGAGGGCGACAGCGCCGGCGGCAGCGCCAAGACAGGACGAGACCGCTTTTTTCAAGCCATTCTGCCTTTGCGGGGCAAGATCCTGAACGTAGAAAAAGTCCGCATCGACAAGGCCCTGGCTAACAATGAAATCAAGGCCATGATTACGGCTTTCGGCTGCGGTTATGGGGATGAATTCAGCGTGGAAAAGCTCCGCTACCACCGCATCGTCTGCATGACCGACGCGGACGTGGACGGAAGCCATATCCGCATTTTAATGCTCACCTTCTTTTACCGTTACATGAAACCGCTGATTGAGAAGGGTTATGTATACATCGCAATGCCGCCTCTGTACAAAGTGACCAAGGGGAAGCAAGAGCATTATGTCTATAACGACCCGGAACTGGAGCGCCTTCTGCAGCAAATCGGCCGGGATCCCAAGCCGGACATCCAGCGCTACAAAGGTTTGGGTGAAATGTCCAGCGAACAGTTGTGGCAAACCACCATGAACCCGGCTACCCGCACCATGATGCGGGTTACCCTGGAGGACGCCATCGCCGCGGACGAGATCATGTCCCTGCTAATGGGCGACAAGGTGGAGCCACGCAAAGAGTTCATTGAAGAAAATGCCAAGCTTGTAGCAGACTTGGATGTGTAGTCCAGCGAAAAAGGCGGGTATGGCCTGCGCGCACGGAAATTCTGCTCCCGTCCGGATATATCCCGGCGTTCCGCCGCCAGGCAAGCTGATCCAAAGGAGTGTACCGGAATGTCTGTTATACAAGATAAATTGATCCCCATGGATCTGGAACAGGAAATGAAAAAATCCTTCATCAGCTATGCCATGGCGGTCATCATTAACCGAGCGCTGCCGGATGTGCGCGACGGCTTAAAACCTGTTCATCGCCGAATTTTATTCGCCATGAACGAACTTGGCATGACTTCGGACAAGCCCTTCCGGAAGTGCGCCCGCATCGTGGGCGACGTGTTAGGTAAATACCATCCCCATGGGGACAGCAGTGTTTACGACGCCATGGTGCGCCTTGCGCAGGACTTCAGCATTCGATACATGCTGGTGGACGGCCAGGGAAACTTCGGCTCTGTGGATGGAGACGGCGCCGCCGCCATGCGCTATACAGAGGCGCGGCTGGCCAAGCTTACCACTCATCTCATCGGCGAAATCGATAAAAACACCGTGGACTTCTATCCCAATTTTGACGAGACACTGCTTCAACCAACGGTTCTCCCAAGCCGATTTCCCAACCTACTGGTCAACGGTTCCAGCGGCATTGCCGTAGGCATGGCTACCAACATCCCGCCCCACAACCTGGGAGAGGTAGTGGACGGCTGCGTTCACATGATCGACCATCCGGATTGTACCGTGGCGGACCTGCAAAAATACATCAAGGGGCCTGATTTTCCCACGGGCGGCATCATTCTGGGGCATGCGGGCATCCGGGCGGCGTACCACACGGGCCGGGGCCGGGTGTTGGTGCGGGCCCGTACGGAAATCGAGGCTATGCCGGGTAACCGGAACCGCATCGTAGTCACGGAGATCCCCTACATGGTCAACAAAGCCAAGCTGGTGGAAAAAATCGCCGAACTGGTACATGAGAAGAGGCTGGACGGAATCAGCGACATTCGGGATGAGAGCGACAGAAACGGTATGCGGGTGGTCATTGAGCTGAAGCGGGACGTGTATCCTGCCGTCGTGCTGAACTATCTTTACAAACATACACAAATGCAGGAAACCTTCGGCGTGAACACGCTGGCCCTGGTGGACGGCGAGCCTAAAGTGCTGAACCTACGGGAGGTGCTCTACCACTACATCCGTCACCAAAAAGAAGTGGTGACCCGCCGTACCCAGTACGAGCTGGATAAAGCCGAGGCCCGGGCTCATATTCTGGAAGGCCTTTTGAAAGCCCTCGATCATATCGACGAAATTGTAGATACCATAAAAACCAGCCGGGACACGGCCGTTGCCAGGACCCGCCTGATGGAACAATTTGAATTTACGGAGAAGCAGGCCCAAGCCATATTGGACATGCGCCTCGGCCGGCTCACTGGTCTGGAGCGGGATAAACTGCAAGCGGAATACGACGAGCTCATGACGACCGTCGCCTACCTTCGCGGTCTGCTGGCGGACGAGGCGCAGCTAATGGGCGTCATCAAGGCGGAAATGACCGCCATCCGGGAAAAATTCGCAGACGGCCGCCGCACGGAGCTTACCCATATGGAGGGTGAGATTGACATTGAGGACCTGATCCAAAGTGATACGATGGTGGTGACTATGACGCACTTTGGCTACGTGAAGCGCCTGCCTAAAAGCACCTACAGGGCTCAACACAGGGGCGGAAAGGGCGTAAGCGGCCTCACCACCAGGGAGGAAGATTATGTACAGCGCCTCATAATCGTAAACACCCATCAAGATATCATGTTCTTCACCAACATGGGCCGGGTGTATACTTTGAAGTGTTACCAGATTCCGGAGGCGGGCCGGGCTGCCCGGGGAATGGCCATCGTGAACCTGCTGCCTCTCTCGGGGGATGAGAAAGTCACCGCTATGATACCCGTGCCCAAGGACATAGACGGGCATTATCTTGTAATGATGTCCCGCCAGGCCATGATCAAAAAGACCTCCTACAGCGAATTCGCCAACTTGCGGAAAAGCGGCCTGATCGCGATCAACTTGAAGGAAGGTGACGAACTGGTCGCCGTGGAACTGACGGACGGCGCTCAAAGCTTGCTGCTGGGAAGCCGTTTTGGCAAAGCTCTTCGTTTCAGCGAGGAGCATATCCGCGCCATCGGCCGCATGGGCATGGGGGTACGGGCCATGAGACTTCGGGTTGGCGATGAGATGATTGACATGTCGGTCATCGGCGAAGGCCAGCAGGTGCTGGGTATCACTACAGGCGGCTACGGCAAGCGCACCGATCCCGACCAATACAGGCAGCAGGGCCGCAACGGCATGGGCATTAACGCCATGGCCCTCACCGATAGGACGGGTCTCTTGGCTGCTCAGCTTACCGTGAATGAGGATGAGGATATCCTGTTAATCACCGATGACGGAACCATCATCCGCATGGCCGTGGCCCGCATTCGCCAGAGCG
>Ga0082212_10003528_pt1 | contig 22104 bp, 18 predicted proteins | sample TergutNt197P3_FD_71548 | JGI IMG/M metagenome (GOLD analysis project Ga0082212, IMG submission 71548) | Neocapritermes taracua P3 segment gut microbial communities from Petit-Saut dam, French Guiana - Nt197 P3 | ecosystem: Host-associated > Arthropoda: Insects > Digestive system > Gut ...
ATCGTTTCTTGAGGGAAAAGAGGGCGCCGAAAGAGGATGGATCAACGCGGCTCTCTACAATAGCGGCGCCTACGTAGTCGGCGCAACCCGCAACCAGTGGCTCGACTGGGGAGTCGTTCTGATTCTGGGGATGGTCCTGGGCGGAATCATGGCGCATGCGCTGCTGCGGTGGTTCTTCGGCTATATCAGGAGGACGTCATGAAAAACGCGGTCCGTCATTATCCCCTATGGCTTCGCGCATGGCACTGGAGCAACGTGATTCTTTTCCTGGTGCTGCTGGTTACCGGCATGCGGATGCATTACGGGTTTCAGGTGGCCAGTTTTCATACGACTGTTCTGATCCACAACATAGCGGGAGTTCTTCTGGTTGCGTTCTACCTGATGTATATGCTCGGCAACCTGTTCCTGGGGAACGGCCGGTACTACATGCTTAAGCTCGAAGACATCTGGCCGGGGATTCTTAACCAGGCCATATATTATTTAAACGGGATTTTCCTGGGCCGCCCCCATCCGTATCCGCACGGCGAGGACCGTAAATTCAACCCTATCCAGAAGCTGACATACATTGTGGTGATCCTGCTGCTCATCCCGGCGATTATCATTACGGGATTGGCGCTCCTGTTCTCGGATCGGCTTCCCCTAAATATAATGGGCCTGCCCGGTATCTCCTTTTGGGCCGTCGCCCACACCTGCATATGTTACTTCTTCGTCATATTCATGGCCGTTCACATGTATCTGGCCACCACGGGACACACATTGAGCGAGCTGTACCTCATGATGCTGCTTGGCGATGAGGCAGGCCACAAAGAAGAGAGGGCTTTGTCTCACGAATAGGCGCGCTCTTTTGTTGCTTTTACCGAAAGGCCGGGGGAATTTTGCCTCCCGGCCTCTTTTTTTAATGAAGGACACCAAAGGCGTCGCCCTGCTGACAGGAATTTCTCGCGGGGAGTAGTGGGTGTCTGATTTTAATTAGACGGTAAAACTATTCTTCCGTGAAGACTTCGTAGTCATCCAGGCTCATGAGCTGGTCGAGCTCTTCGGGATCATCGAGCTCTATTTCGATGAGCCACCCATTGCCGTAAGGGTCCACGTTTATAAGGGAAGGGTCTTCGATTATCGACTCGTTGATGGCGCGGATTGTTCCGGTGACCGGGCTTGCCAGCTCTACCACGGTTTTTTGCGACTCGACCTCTCCGAATGTCTCTTCATGTTCGAGGAATCTGTCGATGTCGCTCATCGAGGCGGAGATGATTTCTCCGAGCTGTTCTTGCGCGTAGTCAGACAAGCCGATCCGGGCGGTGTTCCCCATCTCCATTATCCAGAGATGGTTTTCCGAAAATTTAAGGGTTGTTTCGTCCATATCCGGTAATTTAAAGGCACTCGATGGTGAATTGTCAAATATTGACTTTAATGGTTTAAATTTTTTCCAAAACTTCGAGAGCTGTCTCTACGCGTCCTAAAGGGGCGCTCACCTGGAAACCGTTCACCTGCCCCCGGATTTTTTCGATGATGCCGCGCGAGATATCAACGCCCGCTTTGTGCGCATCCTCGCGGGACTCACACCTGGCCATCCGCTCAAGGATCGCTTTGGGAACGACTACGCCGGGGACTTCGTTGTTCATGAATTCGGCGTTTTTGTAGCTGATCAACGGGAATATGCCGGCAATAACGGGAATGGTCCGGTGGTATCCCTGCGCGCGGTCAAGGAAGCGTAGAAGCGCCTCGGCGTCGAAGACCGGCTGTGTGATGGCGAACTCCGCCCCCGCGTCGATTTTCCGGTAATACCTTTCGATTTCCCGCTCCATGTCCACCGCGCACGGGTTTGCTCCAACGCCGATGAAGATTCCAGAGGGAGGGTCGATAGGGTTTCCACCGATGTCCATGCCGTTGTTCAGGTTTGACGCCATCTGGACCAATCCTATGGAATCCACGTCGAATACTCCTGTCGCGTCGGGGTATTCCCCAAGCTTTGGAGGATCGCCGGTGATGATAAGGAAATTCGCAAGACGCGCGGCGTACCCGCCAAGGAGATCCGACTGCATCCCGATAAGGTTGCGGTCGCGGCAGCAGTAATGCAGGACCGTCTCGATCCCGACCTCGCGATGGATTGTCAGCGCCGCGATCATCGGGGAGACGCGCGCGCTGGCCCGTGGTCCGTCCGGGATATTTATCGCGTCGATCCCGGCTTCTTTGCACATGCGGGATTTCGAAAGAAGCGAGTCCATATTGCTGGATTTGGGCGGCAAAAGCTCAACCGAGGTTACTTTCTCCCCGGCAAGGAGTTTTGCGGCAAAGCGTGATTTTTCCTCCGGCCGAACGGTTTGGACGGTTGTCTCCATACGCGCGCGCGGTTTCACTTCGATGTGGTGTTTGACTCCCGATAGCGAGCCGACCGCCCGCGCCATCATGCGTATGTGGGCCGGTTTGGTTCCGCAGCAGCCGCCTATTCCCCGCGCTCCCAGCTCGATGTACTTCTTCGCGTATTCGGTGAAGTATTCGGGGCTGGTCATATACAGCACCCGGCCACTTATCTCGCGCGGAAAGCCGGCGTTTGGCATGACAACCACGGGCTTATTGGTGAAATGCAGGACCGACGGCAGGGCGTCGAAAATGCCGGAGGGGCCGGTGCCGCAGTTGAGCCCGATGATGTCAACATTTGGGTCTTCGTTTAGAGCCGAGGCCATAGTCTCCGTATGCGTTCCCAACGCTGTTTCCCCGCGCTGGTTGATGGCGAAGGAGGCAAGCACGGTTTTTCCGAATTCCTTTGCAATGGCCGACGCAAGCAGCAGTTCGTTCAGGTTGCTGAAAGTTTCCAGGATGAACAGGTCAACCCCTTCCGAATCCAGCGCGGACATCTGGGTCCGGAAGGCCGCTTCCACCTCGGAAATAAAAGCCGCGGCCATCCACTGGTTCGACTCCGTGCAAGGCCCCACGGCCCCCGCCAGGAAAATATCCGCGTCCAAAGAGGCGGCCGCCTCTCGCGCAAGTTTTACGCCGGCGCGGTTTATCTCCAGCGTTTTGTCGGCCAGGCCGAACGTTTTGAGCTTTATCGGATTGGCGCCGAAAGTGTTCGTTTCGATCACCTGGGCGCCGGCCTCGATGTAATCCTGGTGTATCTGAAGGATGAGACGCGGGTTGGACAGGCACAACTCGTCGTAACAGGCTTGTAGAAACACACCCCGGTCGTAAATCTCGGTTCCCATGGCTCCGTCGAAGATCAGGGGAGACTGTTTTATGCGCGTAATAAAATCCATGGCGTCCTTGTCTCTTGATTATACGGAGAAATATTTCGCCTGGGGATGGTGGACGACGATGGCGGAAGTTGTCTGCTCCGGCATCATCTCCATCGACTCCAAAAGCGATACGCCGATCTGCTCCGGAGCAAGCAGTTCAAACAGCGTTTTCTGCATCGAGAGATCCGGGCAGGCCGTGTAGCCGAAGGCATATCTTGCTCCCCGGTGTTCCTTTGCGGCGCGTCCGGCGGGCGATAACCGGGGTTCCGTCGCGCCCCCAAGCTCAAGCAGCATCTTCTCGTGCCAATATTCCGCCAGCGCGTCCGCGGCCTCGACGCCAAAGGCATGCAGCGTCAGGTAGTCGTGGTACCGGTCATTCCCATACAGCTCCTGGGCCGCCGGTCCGATCCGGTTTCCCGCGGTGGCGACAAAGAATCCGGCCAAATCGCCTCCCTCTTCCCGCGTCCGGAAATAGTCGGCGACGCACAAGCCGCCAGGCGCGGCCTGGCGCGGAAAAGCGAAAGAAAAATCGCGTCCCTCGTGCGTAACTATCAGGGTGTTTCCTTCGGAAAAACACCGGAACCATCCGTAGGCAACCGCTGGAACAAGGAGCCGTTCGCGGATGACCTGCGACTTTATCTCCTCATATATCGGGTAGACCCGCTCCTGGAGCAGCTTGGAGTATTCTTCTTCCGTCATTTTCCCCCGACGGTATCCCCACCGGCTTCGGAACAGCGCCTGCTCGTTGATGTAGGGGAAAAGATTGGCCGGGTCGATGTTTTCCACATGGCGGAGCCCAAGGAAGGGCGGTTCAGGAACGGGAATATCGCGGACAACGGGAGATTCTTTTGGACCGGAAGCTGCTGTAGTTGGCACTTCGACTTCAGCGGCGGTGGACACAAGCGTTCCCGCTTCGAACTCCCGCAGCGCCGAAAGTCCGGCGAAAGCATCCGGACAATATACAACCGGCCCCGGGTACGCGGGGGAGCACTCCGTTGCCACAAACCGTTTTGTCAGCGCGGCGCCGCCAAGCAGGATGGGGGTTTGCAGACCCGACGCGGCAAACAGCGGCAGGCTTTCTTTCATCGCCAGGGCGGATTTGACCAGCAGGCCGGACAGCCCGATGACATCCGCTTTGTGCTGCGCCGCCTTCTCGATAATCATTTCCGCCGGCACTTTAATTCCGAGGTTAACCACGCGGTAGCCGTTGTTCGACAGCAGGATGTCCACCAGATTTTTGCCGATGTCGTGCACGTCTCCGGCTACGGTGGCCAAAAGAACAGTTTTGCTTTCACGTCCGCCTGATGCCTCAAGATATGGAGCCAGCCGGTCCACGGCGGCTTTCATTATTTCCGCGGATTTAAGCACGAAGGGAAGAAGCATTTCTCCCCGCCCGAACAGCTCGCCTACGCGCCGCATCGCCGGGATCAGGATCTCGTTGATGATGAAGATTGCCGGATACCTGGACAAAAGAATCGCCAGAACATCGTCGAGCCCTTCCGCGTCGCCGGTCATAACTTTGCCTGCCAGCTCTTCTTCCGGCGCCGCCGAGGTTTTCTTTTCCGCGGTTTCATCTTTTCCGGCCGCGTTTGCGAAGTGGCTGATGAAGGCGGTCAACGGCGACTCTCCGTCGCGTCGGGGACGGTTATATAAAAGGTCAAGGCAAATGCCCCGGTCGGCTTCCGGGATTCCCGACATCGGCAGGATCTTTCCCGCGTCAACGATGGCCATGTCGAGCCCGGATTTCACCGCCTCGTGGAGAAATACGGAGTTCAAGACCTTGCGGGAGGCGGGGGAAAGGCCAAAGGAAACATTGCTTACGCCAAGCGATGTGAATACGCCGGGCAACTCTTCCTTGACGCGGCGCACCGCTGAAAGCGTTTCAGCCGCTGCTTCCACAAGAGACGCGTCTCCAGAGCCGACCGTGAAAGTGAGGACGTCGAAGACAAGATCTTTTGGCCGCAGTCCGTACCGCTCAACGGCCAGATCGCGGATACGCTTTGCGGTGGCTATTTTCTCCTCGGCCGTCAGCGCCATTCCTTTTTCATGGATCGTTAGGGCTATGACCGCTGCGCCGTATTTTTTCGCGGCCCGGCAGATCCGCTCGAGGTTTTTTCCGCCGTCCTCGAGGTTTACGGAGTTGATGAGGCATCTTCCCGGGTGGATCTCAAGCGCCGCCTCGATGCAGTCGGGCCGGGTCGAGTCGATGACAAGCGGAGCGTAAACGGACCTGGCAAAAAGACCGGCTATGGCGGAAAAGTCAGCCGCCTCGTTTCTGCCCGCGTACGCTGTGCAAAGATCAACCGCGTGAGCGCCGTCTTTTTGCTGGTCTATGGCGACCCTGACAGCTCCGTCGAAGTCGTCGGAAAGGAGCACGGAAAAGTCAGCCGCCTCGTTTCTGCCCGCGTACGCTGTGCAAAGATCAACCGCGTGAGCGCCGTCTTTTTGCTGGTCTATGGCGACCCTGACAGCTCCGTCGAAGTCGTCGGAAAGGAGCAGCTCCCTGAATTTCTTTGACCCGCTGGCGTTGCACCGCTCCCCGATTAGGAAGGGCGGGATATCCTGCCGGATCTCGACCGCCTGGTACAAGCTGCTTAAAGAGGGCACTCCGGTTGTATCGCCGCGGTCGGCGGGGGTAACTCCTCCATCGAGCGCCTCGCGCACTTTTCGGATATGCTCCGGCGTAGTGCCGCAGCAGCCTCCCAGGATAGACACTCCGTCTTCCCGCGCGAAGGATGAAAGCTGTGAGGCAAACGCTTCCGGAGAGAGCGGGTAGACAGTCTTGCCGCCTTCGACTGTCGGGAGACCGGCGTTTGGCATGCAGGAGACACGGCCGCGATAATTGCGGCAAAGATGCCGGATGTACGAAACCATTCCCTCGGGCCCCGTGGCGCAGTTCAACCCAAGCGAAAAAAGCGGGTATGGTTCAAGCGCGACCAAGGCGGCGGCCACATCGGTTCCCACCAGCATTGTCCCGGAGCTCTCGATCGTGAGCGACACCATAACGGGTATGTCCCGCTTCATTGCTTCGAGCGTTTCCAAGCAGGCGACCACGCCGGTTTTTACCTGGAGCAGGTCCTGGCATGTTTCGAGGATCAAAAGGTCAACACCGGCGTCAACCAGAGCGCGCGCCTGTTCCGCAAACGCTTCAGAGAGTTCTCTGACTCCGATGTGTCCCAGTGAGGGGAGCTTGGTTGTGGGGCCCATTGAACCGGCGATGTATGCGTTCGCCCTCGCCTGTCGAATCGCCTCCCGCGCGTTTTCAACCGCCGCCCGGTTGATTTCCACGATGCGGTTTTCAAGACCGTATTCAGGAAGCACGATCCGGTTGGCGCCGAAGGTGTTTGTTTCCAGCACCATCGCTCCCGCGTCAAGGAAAGAGCGGTGCCATTCCCGGATCACTTCTGGCGCGGAGATATTCAGAAATTCGTTGCACCCTTCCCGCCCCTGCCAGGCCGACGGCGGGATGTCCATCCGTTGCAGGTTCGTGCCGCACGCCCCGTCAAACAACAGCAGGCCGCGCTCGGAAAGGCTCTTTTGTTTGGCGCACATAAGTCTTTAATCTTAATACAGAAACCGGGTTTCGTCAAACCGGCGCATTTGGGTAGCGTCGCGGGTTGAAATTTTACCCCGTTGATGACATGAATCGGCAGAAGATCAGTCGAGCAATGAAGTTACCCCCAATTGGACACTGTATTCACGCAAAGCAGACGAGAGAGAAAATTGGGTTTCAGTCTACAAAGATTGAAAGAAAATAACGCTTGCTGTCTGCAATGCTGCGCAACATAATGTATTGCAAAGCGTTGCGGGAGGCTGGGCCGTGAATACTACATTATCGTTAAGAATTCCAAAGAAAACTGTGGAACAACTTGGGCAACTCGCGAAAGCTACAGGAAAAAGCAGAAATTTTATTGCGATACAAGCCATGCAGGATTTTATAGAGCGTGAAGCGTGGCAGGTAGCGGAAATAATGGAGGCCATAAAAGAGGCGGACGCCGGAGATTTTGCTTCGGATGAAGAGATTGCGGCATTAGATTCCAAGTGGGGATACCGTGCGGATTAAATGGCTTCGTATTGCTATTCGTAACCTGGACGCCGCAACGGAGTATGTTGCCCGCGAAAATCCTGTTATCGCAAAAGAAATGTATGCCTACATCCGTAAGCACGTTGCCGCCTTGGCAAAACACCCGGAGATTGGAAGGCCTGGCAGAGTGTTTGGAACACGTGAACTTGTGATAGAAAAATATCCATACATTGTCCCCTACCGTGTCCGAGAAAATGAAGTACAGGTTCTCCGCGTCTTTCACACAAGCCAGAAACCTCCAGACAAATGGTAGTCTGATACGCAAAGCCGCCAAAGGAGCAGTCCCCTTTAAACCAGACACTGCCCGGCTAAAGAGGGGCTACTCCAATTCCTTCCTGATAATCGACGAATCGTAACGCCTTCTTATCCTGCCTGGACCTGGAGGCGTTTTTTTGACACGCCGCCGGGATGCGGTTTTCGCAGGGATTGGGAGTAATTTGGGCGTTCGCGATTTTCCCTTGAAATTTTCCCCCTTTCGCGTAGGAAAAAGGTATGGTCAAATGATTGACACGAGGTGCGGACATCTTCCGGGAGGCTCAAGATGCAGCATGTTCTCGTAATTGACGGTAATGAGGATATCCGCCTTCTTCTCAAGGAATTTTTTGGCGCTGACGAATTTGAGGTAAGCGAAGCCTCGGATGGCGAAGCAGGTCTGGAGCTTTTGCGGCGGCGGCGGTTTAACCTGCTCCTGGTCGACGCCGCGGCGCTTGTCAAAGACGGCTTCAAGATACTGCAAGAGATTAAAAACCTTCCTGAAAATGTTCCCGCGATTGCCATTACGGAAAACGGGTCGATAGAGTCCGCAACGGAAGCTGTGCGGCTTGGCGCGTTCGGCTGCGTCGAGAAGCCGCTAAACCTCGACGTGCTTAAGGTTATGGTTGACCAGGCGCTTTCCTTTGAGCGGCTTGAGCAGGAAAACGCTACGCCTAAACGGCAGTCGGGCGACAAGTACGACTTTCGCAGCTTTGTCGGCAACTCGCCCCGGATGCGGGAGTTCTACCGGATTCTCGAGAAGGTGTCCGACACGGACAGCACGATCCTTATCGCCGGAGAGAGCGGTACCGGAAAAGAGCTGGCCGCCAAGACAATTCATCACAACAGTTCCCGCGCGGACCGGCCGTTTGTCCCGATCAATTGCGGCGCGATTCCGCGTGAGCTGCTGGAATCCGAGCTGTTCGGGCACGAGAAGGGCGCCTTTACGGGAGCCATATCCGCGCGGACGGGACGGTTTGAACTGGCGAACTCCGGAACGATCTTCCTTGACGAGGTTACGGAGCTGCCCTTCGATCTTCAGGTGAAGCTGCTGCGCGTGGTGCAGGAGCGGGAGTTCGAAAGAATCGGCGGAACAAAGACTATTAAAGTGAATATCCGCATTCTGGCCGCGACGAACCGGGAACTGGAAAAAGCGGTGTCAGACGGAACGTTCCGTGAAGATCTATACTACCGCCTTAACGTTATCCCCTTGAATATTCCATCATTAAGAGAACGTAACGACGACATAATGCTGCTCTTTGAGCATTTCATGAGCGTGTTTTGCAAAAAGCGCAAGCGCGAGTTACTAAAAATTGCGCCGGAGGTCCGCAAAGTCCTCGCCGGCTACCGTTGGCCCGGCAACGTTCGTGAACTGGAAAACATTGTTGAGCGGATGGTGATACTTAACGACAGCGGCATCATTGGCCTTGATGATCTTCCGGGGCACATTCTTGATTCCAAAAACGGCGATCAGGCGGTGATTCATTCCGCGCGGGAGACGCAGAAGGCGGGGCTGTCCATTCCCGATCCATGGACAGAATCCGGCATCAACCTGAATGCCGTCCTTGGCGAGCTGGAACGGACCTTGATTCTGCAGGCGCTCGAGAGGGCGGGCGGGGTAAAAAACAAGGCGGCAATCCTTTTGGGGCTAAACCGCACGACATTGCTGGAGAAGATCAAAAAAATGGGGCTCTCGACGCCCACGTCAGTTAGTTGACACTGCGGTAAAGAAAAACACCTTTAAAAACAATGGATTGCTGCGGCATAATTGTTGCTTGGTAGGTGGGCCATGTTAAGAGTCCTATCTTGCCTGATGATTCTGGCCGCGTTCGCGGGAACCTGTTTCGGAGATTCGTCCGAGATCCATATTCCCGATGGTCCCATCGCTTCCGCGATGGCGCTGGTCGAGGGAAAGCATCCCTTTCCGGCTATCAAGGAACTGGAATCATATACCCCGGAATTTTCTGAACTGAGCCATTATTACTATGTTTTCGGGCACGCGCAGGACGCCGCCGGGGATCTCACTAAAGCCGCTTCCAGCTACCGATTCGCTTCATTGTACGCGACCGAAGCCGTGTTGCAGGAGACGGCGCTTCTGCTGGCGGCCGAAACAGAGCTAAACGCCGGATATCGCTTTGAAGCAAAGAATATTTGCGAAATTTTCCTGAAGAGATTTCCTAATTCCGACATGACGGATAAGGTTCGCATTCTGCTGGGCCGCAGCTTGGCCGGCATCGGCAGGTACCGCGACGCGATACGCCAGTTCGAGATGGCGGGAGACGCTCCGAGGGCTCTCTTTGGGAAGGCGAATACTCTTCAGAGGATGGGAATGACGTCTGAGGCCACGCGCGCATACTCTGAGGCAATGGCAAAGAATGCGGAATTCCCTGAGCATGACGACGAGACCCGCCTGTGGATGGGGGAGAATCTTCGCCTTTCGGGCATGAGCGCCAGGGCAAAGAACCTTCTGTCAAAAGTGAAAGATCCGGAAAACCTGGATTACGCGGTGTTTGGGCTGGCGGAGATTGCGGCAAAGGTATCGAAAAACGACAGCGTGATCTTGAGATTTGAAAAACTTGCTTCTTCGAAAAACCGGAAACTCGGTCGAATAGCCGCGTTGCGCGCCGCCGAACTCGAAGCGTCAACCGGCAAGCTTGATGAGGCGGCTCAGCGCCTTGAGGAACTCATCGCCAAATACCCGTTCACGGCGGAATACGATCATGCCATGTTGCTGCTCGCGCGGATACGCGTGGTTACCGGCGACGACGCGGGGGCCGTGTCGCTGCTTTTACGGCTTGTCGCGCGTCAGTCCTCGGTGCGCGCCAAAGCGCTTGACGAGATGGAGCACACGCTTTTGGCGGCGCGGGCTAAAGGGCCGGAGTATGTTGCGTCTATCTGGGATGCTTGCGGTCACTGGCTTATGGATCCGTCCCGCGAGTCCTCCCTGGTTGTGATAGCGGACGAACTGCGCGGATACGCTTCCTGCGAGAAGCTTGAGCAGTGGCTGTCCCGGTACGGCTCGAATCCCGTGCGCACCAAATATCTTGAGAGACAGGTGGAGCATTTCGCGGCGGCCGGCGACGCGGATGGGATACGGAGCAGCCTGCAAAGACTAAGGAACCTGAATGCCTCGGGGGACATTTTAAAACGGGCGGAAGGATCCCTGAAGCTTGCGGAAAAAGATTATGTTGGCGCCGAGCAGGCGTTATTGTCGCTTGAGCGGATGGACGTGAAAGATATCGAAATGCTGGGGGAGATACTTCCTTCCCTGAAGGACCCCGCAAAGACGATAGCGGCGCTTGAGGAGGCGGTTTCCAGTGCCGGTGTTTCGCATAAGGTTCTTTTGCGGCTGGCCGACACGCATTTCGAAGCGGGACGCAAGGACAAGGCGATCGAGTATTACCGCATGGCGGCGGATGAAGAACCGGAGGACGAATGGTCGTGCTACCGGCTGTTCATGTTGCTTGGAGAAAACGAAGGCGGAGAATACAGAAAACGAATCGTTAAGGACAAGACGCTGGCGCAGATGGCGGACGCGGTATTGAAGGAGCGGAATCGCAATGGAAAATAGCGGAGGAGTTCCAGAGGAGCGGATACGGCATCTGAGCGAGGCGTTCACTTCGTTTACCGCCACGTCCGGGCTCCTGGAGCAGTATTACGATATGCTCCGGGAGAGGGTGCGGTATCTGACGGTCGAACTCGAGGAACGCAACGCGCAGCTTAACGCCGCGCTTGCGGACGCGAACGAGGCGAAGGACAACCTGCGGTGCATTCTCCAGAGCATGGCCGAGGCGCTGATCGTCCTGGACAGGGACGGCAATGTGATGATGGTGAACCGGGCGGCGGTCGAAATTATCGGCCCCTCAGCGGAGGACGCAACCGGAAAATCATTAGAAGCTCTTGATTTTTCGCTGGTTAGCGAAGGTGACGACACAGTCCTGATTGCTAACGGGCGACGGTTTGATGTTTTTGTGTCCCGCTCCAACGTGGCGGATTCGTCCGGCGCCGTGCATGGGAGCGTTCTCCTCATCCAGGATATTACGCGAATGAAAGAGCTCGAAGCGCAATCGCAGCGTAACCGCCGGCTGATCCGGATGGGCGAAATGGCGGCCAAGATTGTTCACGAGATCCGCAGCCCATTATGCAGCATCGAGCTGTACGCGACGATGCTGGAGAGCGAACTTGGCGAAGGAGAAGCGGCAAGGCTTTCCCGCGGAATATCGAGCGGGATCATGAGCCTGAATAACATCCTGACGAACATGCTCCTGTTTGCCCGACAGCAAAAACCGGCGGTCAGCCGGATTGACGCGTCATTTGTTGTCCGCGAGGCGCTTCGCATTCTGGAGCCCATGATCGATTCGAGAGGAATCCCGGTTACCCTTAACGCGCAGGAGGGCATATATTTTTCCGGCGATCCGGAACTTTTAAAGCAGGTTTTGTTGAATGTTGTTCTTAATGCCATCCAGGCGACTTACGGCGGAGGAAGCATAGGGATTGCCGTATATGAAGGTAAAGACGGCGTGATGATCGAGGTTTCCGACGAGGGAGAAGGAATCAGCAAGGAAGATCTCGACCGGATCTTTGACCCGTTTTTCAGCACCAAAGCGAAGGGCACCGGGCTTGGGTTGGCGATTGCTTTCCGCATCATGGAGGCCCACGGCGGCCATATCCGCGCGCGAAGCGTGCCGGGGGAAGGCAGCGTTTTCAGCCTGCATTTCCCGGCCGCCGAAGCGTAGAGAGGAGTCCGCGGCATGAAACCCGTTCTGGTCGTCGATGATGATCCCCAGATGCGCTCCGCGTTGAAAGAGGCGATACGCCGTATCGGCCACAAGGCGGATGTGTGCGAGAACGGGCTGGAGGCGATCAGTCGTATAACCCGCACCAACTACGCGCTTGTCGTAACAGATATGAAGATGCCGGGAATGGACGGGCTGACACTGCTGCGGGAGATACGCAGGCGCAGCGCGAGCCAGCCGGTTCTGGTAATAACCGGGCACGGGACAGTAGAGAACGCGGTCGAGACAATGCGGGAAGGCGCGACAGACTACCTCCTAAAGCCGTTTTCCTTTGACGCTCTGAAAAAAGCCGTGGAATCCGTTATGGCGCGGCCGGGCCTGAGCCGGGAGATCATTACCTCGGATCCGGGGATGGAGAAGATCCTTTCCCTGGCGCGCAACATCGCGGGCAGCGATATCTCTGTTCTTGTCTACGGAGAAAGCGGGACTGGCAAGGAACTGCTTGCCCGTTTGATTCACGAGACCGGTCAGAGGGCCGATCACCCTTTCGTTGCCGTAAATTGCGGCGCTATTCCGGAAAATTTGATGGAATCCGAGCTGTTCGGGCACGAAAAGGGCGCGTTTACCGGCGCCGGCGAGCGGAAGATCGGCAAGATGGAACTGGCCGACGGCGGGACCATCCTTCTCGATGAGATCGGCGAGATGCCGCTCTCCCTCCAGCCGAAGCTGCTTAGAGCTCTCCAGGAGCGGGAAGTTGACAGGGTCGGCGGGAAGGAACCTGTGCGGGTGGATGTTCGCGTAATCGCCACCACGAACCGGGATCTCCAGAAGGAGTGCCGCGAGGGACGGTTCCGGGAAGATCTTTACTACCGGCTCAATGTGTTCCCCATACGTCTGCCTTCGTTGCGGGAGCGTTCTTCAGACATTCCGCTGCTGGCCCGGCACTTCGCGGAAAAATTTTCCGCGGCGGAAGGCAAGACCGTCAAAGAATTTACAGGCAAGGGGATGGCGCTTCTTAAAGATCGCCCCTGGCGCGGTAATATTCGGGAGCTGGAAAACGTTGTTCGCCGCGCCGTGCTGCTTTGCACAGGAGACAGCATCGACACTGAAGATCTGATGTTTGACGACGTTGGCGAACTTGCGGAACCAGCCGGATTCCCCATAAAAATCAAGGATATGGAAAAGGAAATGATCCTGCGGACATTGAAGGAGGTCGGCGGAAACAAGGCGAAAGCCGCGACCATTCTCGGCGTCACGGTCAGGACGATACGGAACAAGCTGAATGAGTACGGACAGGAGTGAAAACTGTCGGCATGATTATTGAATAATAAGGGGTTATTATGAGTGATACATACAGATGCGATACATTCAAATGCGACACATTCAGGTGCGATACATTCAGAGATCTTCAAAGACACCTCAATTTTTCGTCGCAGCGTCACAACGTCATCGCTTCCAACATCGCCAACATTGACACTCCAGGCTATCAGGCGCAGGACATCAGGTTTAAAGACGCGCTTTCAGAGGCGACCTTGAGGCTGCGGACCACACATCCGTGCCATATACCTTCGCCTGGCAACCCTTGTGAACAAGCGTTCATCGAGCCTGTCGAGCAGTCTCACTGGGGTGATAAAAACAATGTGGAACTCGACATGGAAGTCGCGAAAATGACTGAAAACGGTATCTTTTTCCAGGCTGCCTCAACGCTGCTCTCCAAAAATATAGCAATGTACAAGGCGGCCATGCGGAGGTCGTAAATGAATTCTTTTGGCGTTCTAAAAGTCAGCGGTTCGGCTCTCCAGGCGCAGCGGCGTCGGATGAACGTTATCGCTTCCAACCTGGCTAACGCGCAATCCACCCGGACGGAAGAGGGCGGACCGTATAAGCGGCAGGAGGTTGTCTTTGCGACGACGCCCTTTGAGCCGGACCCGTTTAGTTTGAAGGGTGTCAATGTTGTCGACGTCATCAGTGACGGAAAACCGCCCAAACCGATCTACGATCCAGGGCATCCCGACTCCAACGCGGAAGGGATCGTGATGATGCCAAATATCAACCCTATGGAAGAGATGGTCAACATGATGATGGCCCTGAGGGCGTACGAGGCCTCCGTGTCAACATTTAACACGGCGAAGAGCATGATGCTCAAGTCGCTTGAAATTGGGAGGTCGTAATGTCCGACATGAAAATCGGCGGAGTTAACGGAGTTGGGGGAATCGGAGGCGCGGCGCCGCAAGGCAAGACCGGCAAGGCGTCAGGCGCATTCGACGAAATGCTCAACGACGCGCTCGGCAAGATCTCTCAAGTCCAGAAAGACACGGAGACGGCCGTAAAGGAGCTTACCTCCAACGGAGATGTAACCAGCGCGATGATAGCTATGGAAAAGGCGGACATGACTTTCCAGACTATGGTCGAGGTGCGTAACCGCCTGATTGACGCTTACCAGGAGATCATGAGGATGAACGTCTGATCTTCGTTATGAAGCGGGGGCTTAAGTAAATGGCGGATAGGGCAAATATAACGAAAGTTATAGAAGTCGTTAAAGAATGGCCGATGCAGAAAAAAGCGGTCGCTCTTTCGGCTATCGTCATTTTTGTTGCCCTTCTGGTCCTGGTGTTTGCGTGGTCACAGAAGGAAGATTACCAGATCCTCTTTACCAATCTGTCAGAGGAGGATTCCGGCCAGATCGTTGTGAAGCTGAAGGAGATGAAAATCCCGTACCGTGCCGAGGCGCGCGGCATTCTTGTTCCGCAAAGCAGGGTGTACGACACGCGGCTCCAGCTTGCCTCTCAAGGACTTCCGCAGAGCGGCGGCGTCGGTTATGAGCTTTTCGATAAAAACAGTTTTGGCACCACCGAATTCGTGCAGAAACTCAACTACAAACGAGCGCTTCAGGGTGAGCTTGCCCGCACCATCATGTCTATGAGTCCTGTGGAGCATTGCCGGGTGCACCTCGCCATGCCGGAGAAGTCGCTGTTTGTGCGTGAAGGTGAGGAGCGGCCCACCGCTTCCGTTCTCGTGCGGTTGCGTTCCGGGAGAATGCTTTCTGTCCCCCAGGTGGAAGGGATTGTGCACCTGGTCGCAAGCAGCATAGAGGGGCTTGAATCAAAAGACGTGACCGTTGTTGACACGAGAGGGAATGTCTTGTCAAAGCAGCCGAGCGAATACGCGAGTGCGGGATTGAGCGCGAAGCAGTTTGAGTTTCAAAGCCGCTACGCGAAAGAGCTGGAGGCCCGGATTGTATATATCCTCGAAGCGGCTGTCGGAAAAGGCAAAGTGCGCGCGAGGGTGTCGGCCGAGGTGGATATGAGCAGGGTAGAGACAACCGAAGAGAAGTTCGACCCGGACAGCCAGGTTGCCCGCAGCGAGCAGAAGCAGTCAGAGAGATCCTCCTCCTCCGGCCCCGGCGGCGTTCCGGGCGTGGTCTCGAACTTGCCCGACAAAGGAATATCGGCGTTAGGCCAGGCGCAAGGTTCTTCCATGAAACAGAATCAGATAGTGAACTACGAGATAAGCAAAGTGGTCAGCCATACGATTAACACCCCGGGGGTTATCAAGAAAGTCACGGCGGCGGTTATTGTCGATGGCGCTTACGTTGCGCAGAAAGGCTCCAAAAAGACGACGTATGTGCCCCGCAAAGACGAGGAGATCAAGGGATACGAAAGTCTGGTCAAGGAAGCGATCGGTTTTACGGAAAGCCGCGGAGACCAGGTAAAAGTCGTTAACGCTCAGTTTGAGCCGGATACCGATGAAGATGATACGACAATGATGGGTAGCGTAGTGGCAATAGCGGGTCCGCTAATGAAAAATATCACGCCGATTCTTATAGTGATCATGCTCTTTCTGTTCGTCGTGCGTCCCATTATGCGGTCGATGTTTGGGAAAGGCGCCGAGAAAGACGCCAAGAAAGGCGCGGATGCTACCGCTGGTGTCGAATCCGACGCTATGGGCGACATACCTGGCGGTATATCGGGCGACGCTCCAGGCGGCACCTTGGGCGGCATGCTTGGCGGCGCGCCGGGTGGTGTATCAGGCGGCACGGCAGGCGACGCGATTTCTTCGCCGGGCGGCAAGATCACCGCTAAAGCGCAAGAAAAGGCGGAAGAACTTACTCCAAAAGAGCCATCGATGCAGGAGGTGGTGGCCGAATGGGCGCGCAATAATCCGAAAGAAACGGCGAACATAATCAAGGACTGGATGAGCAAATGAGCAAGAACGATCAACAACATGAGCTTAGCGGCCAGGAAAAATCCGCGATCCTGATAAGCCTCATTGGCGAAAACGCGGCCGTGGGAGTTTTGAAAAACCTCGACATGCAAGAGGTGAGCAAGCTCACCACACAGATGAGCCGCATAAAGGTCATACAAAAGGAAGCGGCTGACACGGTGCTGAAAGAGGTAATGGGAATCATCTGTAACGATGAAGTCAAGTTAATGGCCGGCGACGAGTATATAAAAAATATTCTGAAAAAAGGCTTGAGCGAGGAGGATGCATCCAGAGTTATTGAGCGCGCCGCGAAAGACGATCCGGTCGATGCCTTGCGGGAAATTGCCCCGTGGGCGCTGGCGAACATCCTTATGGGTGAGCACCCGCAGACAATCGCCTTCATCCTGTGCCTGCTTGAGCCGGTGAGCGCCGCGGAGATCTTGTCGTTGTTGAACCCGGAGCTTCGGACAAACGTGGCGAGGCGGATTGCGGTCACGGAGCGGATTCCGGAAACGGCAATCGAAGAAATCAGAGGGGTGTTTGACAGCCAGGCCGGCCTGAATGTCGGCAAATCGGGGATCAAAGTGGGCGGCAGGAAGGCGATTGCCGAGATCCTCAATCATTCCGACCGTACCACGGAGGAGTCGGTGTTTTCGGGACTCGAAGAGAAAGACAAGGCGCTGGCGGAATCTATCCGCGAGCTTATGTTTGTGTTCGACGACATCATCACCATAGATGACCGCTCCATTCAGCTGATCCTCAAGGAAGTCGGCACCGACGATCTGTCCTTGGCGCTCAAGACAGCTTCCGATGAACTCAAGACCAAGATTTTCAAAAATATGTCGCAGCGCGCTTCCGAAATCCTCAAGGAGGAGATCGCGACGAAGGGCCCGGTCAAGGTAAGCGATGTGGAGAAGGCGCAGCTCAAAGTATTGGGAATTACCCGGAAGCTCGAACAGGAAGGCAAGATCGTGATCGGACGCTCCGGGGCGGAGTCAGTCGTTGTTTAGAGCGAAGATCAAATCGTATCCGGAAAAGGATGTTCTGAAGTTCCATTTTCCTTCGCTCGAGGAAGAGAAAAAAAAGGATAAGAAGCAGGCCGGGGTTGTCCCGGTTCCGTCGGACGATGTTGACCCCGAAATTATTTCTCTGGATGATGTTGAGCCCGAGATTCTTTCGGAGGATAGTTTCGAGTACGATGGCCCTCTTTCATATGTCGCTGAATCCGGGATTCCTCCTGCGGACGGTTTAGAGAGCGAGGCCTCTTTTTCGGGTGGCGCTGAACTCGAGATTCTTTCCCCGGATGGTGTCGAACGCGAGATTCCTCTTTCGGGTGGCGTTGCTCCCGAAATTCTTCCTGCGGATGGTGTTGAGCCGGCGGTTACTTCTTCCCCTTCTCCTCCGGAGCGGTCCCTGGTCGAGATAGAGAGGGAGGCGTACGAGAAAGGGATGGAGGAAGGACGCCGCGCCGGGGCGGAGAGCGTCAAGACAGAAGCGGCCGGACTGCTGTCGGGGGTGCGCGCCGCCGTCGCGGGTATTCGGAAGCTGCATGACCAGGTTGTCCGCGAAGCCGAGTCGCAGGTTGTCGAACTTGCAATCGCCATAGCCCGCAGAATTCTGATCGGCGAACTTTCGGATAATCCCGCACGTGTCGTGGATATTGTGAAAGAAGCGATCCGGCGAATCGAGCGTACCGGTCCGGTGACAATTCGCGTACACCCGGATCTCTCCGACGCCATATCGAGCCTTAAAGGACGCTCTTCCGAGTTCCAGACGGACATCCTGTTGGATGTTGATCCGTCCGTGCCGGTCCACGGCCCGATTATAGTCGGCGCGACCGAAGAAGTGCTCACGGATATCGACGAACAGATCCGCGTTATCTCGGAAGAACTGAGGTCGGAACGTGCCTCTCATTGACCTGTCTTACGCCGTCAAGGCTGTCGAGCGGTGCGAGCCGCTGCGGCTCTACGGGAAGATCGTCGAGATCACCGGGTTGCTGATCAAGGCTACCGGCCTTGAAGTTGCCATCGGCGAGGCGTGCGAAATCTGTTCCGACGGCGACGCTCCCATTGAGGCTGAGGTTGTTGGTTTCCGGGACGGCAAGGCGCTTTTGATGGCCATTGGAGATATTTCCCGCATAAAACTTGGAAGCCGTGTCCACTCGGTAGGGAAAAAGGTGTTCATACGCGTTGGGCCGGATCTGGTCGGCAGGGTCATCGACGGGATGGGCAAGCCGTTAGACGACAAAGGGCCGCTGCACGGGCAGGAATATCCTCTCTTTGGATCTTCCCCCGACCCACTGCGCCGACGCCGGATCACAGAACCCATCGACCTGGGAATCCGCGCGATGAACGGACTGCTTACCTGCGGAAAAGGACAGCGGCTCGGAATTATGGCGGGGCCAGGCGTCGGCAAGAGCGTTCTTTTGGGAATGATAGCGAAATATACCGAGGCGCCTGTCAACGTCATAGCGCTGGCGGGAGAGCGGGGACGCGAAGTCCGCGAGTTCATCGAACGAGACCTCGGGCCGGAAGGGATGAGTAAATCCGTCGTCGTGGTTTCCACCTCGGAAAAGCCGGCGCTTATGAAGTTGCGCGCCGCCTTCACGGCCACCGCGATAGCGGAGTATTTCCGGGATTGCGGGCAAGACGTTCTCCTTTTCATGGACTCTTTGACGCGCGTGGCGATGGCGCAGCGCGAGATCGGCCTGGCTCTTGGAGAACCGCCTACGGCCAAGGGATACACGCCTTCGCTTGCCAGCATCCTTTCAAAGCTTTTGGAACGTGCGGGAACGAAAGAAGGGAAGGGAAGTATTACGGGGTTGTACACGGTTCTTGTCGAGGGAGACGACCTGTCGGACCCGGTTGCCGACACCGCAATGTCGATTCTTGACGGCCATATCGTATTGTCGCGGGACCTGGCGATGGAGAACCAGTATCCGGCGATCGATATTCTGCGGTCCATCAGCCGCGTCATGCCCGACATCGTGGATCCCGCCCATAAAGAGGCGGCGAGCCGGTTCGGAGAAACGCTGGCTATATACCGCAAGCACGAAGACATGATCAATATAGGCGCTTACAAAGAAGGTTCTAATCAAAAAGTGGATAATGCCATCCGCATGATAGAGCCGCTTAGAGGATACCTGCGGCAGGGAATGAACGAGCATTGCCGTTTCCAGGACAGCGTTGAACTGCTCCAAAAACTATTCAACGAGAGCGCCGCCAATGAACAAACAGCTTGGAACTATTAACAAGGTTTTGCATCTCAAGGAGCAGTTGGAAGAAGAGATCGAACTCGAAGTTCGTCGCATGCGGGACCATATCTCCATGCTTCAGACGCGGCTTTCCGTACTCGAAGATACGTACATGGAAACACAGAACAAGTTTCTGGACAAACAGATGGCCGGGGAACTTGCGCTGCAGGAAATGGGTATCTACCAGAGCTACCTGTTTCACCTACATGTCGAGATGGAGAAACGCAAGGCCGAGATCGCGCGCGCGCTTATAGCGTTAGACGCGCGGCACGAAGCCCTGGTGGAGGCGCACAAGGAGACCAGGCTGGTAGAGACGCTCAAGGAACGCAGAGAGAAAGAAAACGCAAAAGAAGAGATGAGGCAGGAACGCAAGGAAATGGATTCGATCTCCTCGATGTTGCGTGAGGTGAATAAATGAAAAGCCGCGTTACCGCGGCAGGGATTCTGCCCGTATTATTCTTTTTACTTATGGTTTTGGGTCCGGCCCGAACCCTTTTTTCGGCGTCCGCGCCTGCAAAAGACGCTTTGCCTGCGCAAGAGGCGTCCGTATTGATACATAAGCCTGTTGCTCCTGTTTTGCCCACGCCTCCAAAAGACGCTTTGCTTCCTGTGCATGTAGCGGCGGCATCGACGCCCAAGCCTGTTGCTCCTGCTTTGCCCGCGCCTTCAAAAGACGCTCCTCCCGCGCAAGGGACAGCCGCATCGACGGCCACGCCCGCCGCGCCGGTTTCTTCCGCTAAGGTCATGGAGTTGTCCGAACGGGAAAAGGCGCTTCGGATGAAGGAGGAACAGTTACTCAACCTGAAGAAAGAAGTTGACGAGAAAATTGCGAAATATACGCAGCTGCTCGACGACATCGAGGCGAAGGAAAAAGAGATAGAAGAAAAAAAGCAGGAAACGGAAAGGAAAGAAAAAGAGGAAAGAGAAAAGAAAGCAAAAGAGGAAAAGGAAAATAGGGAAAGAGAAAAGAAAGCAAAAGAAGAAATAGATAAGAAAGAAGAAGTAGAAAAGCAGGCAAAGGATGAAGAAACCTCCGGCAATATCGACGTGCTCGTGAAACTCTTCGAAGGGATGCCGGCTGAAGAAGCGGCTGCCCGGATGGAGAAGCTCGACGAGGAAATCGCCGCCGTCATCCTGAAAAGGATGAGAGGGCGCAAAGGCGGCAGCGTGCTTGCGGCTATGGACCCCAATAAGTCCGCCGTCATCGTCCAAAGGATATTCGGCAGCGAGAAAAATTTTCCCGCGCAGTGAGTATTTTTCCCGCATAGAAAGAATGCCGGGAGAACTTTATAACGCATTTCTCTTGTAATTCAATAGCTTGTAATGATGGCACGATAGTTGATTAACAAGAAGCCATGAATACATTCCTCCCATCCATACCACTCCCCGCAAATCCCGGCGTTTTGCCCGTATCTTCGGGAGAGACTTCTTTGCCGGATGCCGCCGGATCTTCTCCCGGCGCGTTCCGGAAGCTCATGGACGGATGTATGGCCAAGGCTCGCGGCGCCGATTCCAGGAGCGCGGAATCTGAGCAGCCAGCCGGAGCGACCGTTGCGGAATCGGAAAGCGAAACCGTTTCTTTGGAAGGCATGGTTTTGGCCGGCCTTCAAGCGGCGGAAGCGGCGATTATGCAGGGTGTTCTTGTTCCCGAGGAGGCGGTTGCGCAGGATGTTTTTGTTTCCGAGGAAGCCGAGGGCATGGAAATAGCCCTTCCGCCCGCTTCTCTTGATTTTGCGGCCGCGATTTCCCCCGGCATGAAGAGCGCCGAGGATGCTCCGGCCGAAGGGCTGGAGATCCAGAGAACTGATCCCTCCGCCGCCGAAGAAAACGCGGTTTCCCCCGGCATGCGAAATATCGGGGATGTTCCGGTCAAAGAATCGGCGGTTCAGACGAAGGATTTATCAGACACCATGTTCGGGAAGATTGCGGATGTTGATTCCGATGCCGTCACCGAAGAAGACGCGGTTTCCCCCGGCATGCGAAATACCGGGGATGTTCCGGTCAAAGAGACGACGGTTCAGGCAAAGGATTTATCCGACGCCATGTTCGAAAAAATCGCGGGGATTGGTCCCGATGCCGTCGCCGAAAAGGATGCGGCTCCGTTGCTACGGCAATTCCCGGCTGCCTCCGATAGCGGCGAATCCGGATCTTCACATGTTGTCGCTTCGGAAGAGCGGAACGTTTTGAAAGAGAGTGATAAAGGGTTTACCCCGGTTCGCGAACCATCGTCTTCCGCGGCGCCTACGCCCGCGGAGGCCGGTTTTGTCGGCGCGGCCCAGGAAACCGCTCAACCGTCGCACCCGGTATCTTTGGACCCCGCGGTAATGCCGCAGAGATTGTTTG
>Ga0082212_10003529_pt1 | contig 22103 bp, 6 predicted proteins | sample TergutNt197P3_FD_71548 | JGI IMG/M metagenome (GOLD analysis project Ga0082212, IMG submission 71548) | Neocapritermes taracua P3 segment gut microbial communities from Petit-Saut dam, French Guiana - Nt197 P3 | ecosystem: Host-associated > Arthropoda: Insects > Digestive system > Gut ...
GCCGATGTTGCCGATGACCATGGACTCACCATTGACGTTGCCGGTAACATTTCCTGTGTTGTAACAATCCGTAACGTCACCGTCGATGTAACTTGCCAGGCCGCCTATGTAAACTTCGATGAAACTCTTGCTTACAACGTTGCTTATGACGTTTCCCGCATTGTAACAATTCGTAATGTCGCCGCCGATCTTGCCTGCAAGGCCGCCTGTGTAATTCCCGCCTTTTATGTAGCTTCGTTCCAAGCCCAGGTTGCTTATGTTCCCTTTCACGATCCCGAAAAGGCCCTGATAGTCCTCGGCGCTGTTGATATATGCTCCCCTTACGGCATAGCCGCCGCCGTCGAAGTCCGCTTTGAAATTATTTTTGTCGTTCCCTATCGGGACCCATACGTTCCTCGCGACGAATCCGTCCCCCCAGACGTTCCAGAACGACGTATCGTTCAGTAATATGTTGCCCGTCATTACATAATAGACACCGTCGCTGTTGTATTTTTCTTGGTCTTCGGCCGACAGGTCACCGTTTATGACCGCCGCCAGAAGTTTCAGTTCTCCCGCGGTCGATATCAGGAACGGGTTCGTCTCACAGCCGGGATCCCCCGTGCCTTCCGATGATGTCGCAAAGGCCTGTTCGTCCGGTATGAACCATTCCGCTATGTCGCCGTTCCAGGCCGACAGCCGCAGATCGCTGTCTCCGTTCTCCTCCGGATACGTTCCGTCATCCGCACTCAATATCGCAAGCGACGACATCATCAATGCCGCGGCGGCGATCATGACCAACACACTGTTCCTTCTCATGATAACCATCTTTTTTCGAAATGCCTTGTTGTCTGCGCCGTTCCGTTCTCCCCCGAGATATCACGCATAATGACGGCATTTTTGTTCCAGAGAATGTAAAAAATGATATTTATACGTTTAACGCCGATGATTTTTTTATATATAATATATAATTATAAAATTTGTATCATAATTATAAGTTATAACTTATAAAATATAACTTATAAAATATAAATTATAACTTATAAGATATTTTTTTAAAAATAATTATACTAATTATTATTTTTTAATAAATTTTTAAATAAAAGATAAAAACTATAAAATTTAATTATATTAATTTTTTAAACTCGTTTTTTTAGATGATTTTTATCTGTTCAAATATTATAATTTCCTTCCAAACATTAAATAACCACTATGGCCGACCATTCTTGTTTTAGGTCTTGTACCCTGTGATTTAACTTCAATTTCACGTTCTAAAGTTTCTATAATGCTTAAATTACTAAATTTTAGCTTTTTAGCTACTCTGTACGATGTTTCTATCTGATCTATATATGGAGCATATACAGCTAAATACCCACATATATTTAAAGATTTTACAACACTTTCAAATGTTTCATAAGGTTTTATAAGGTCAAGGAAGACTAAATCAATATTTTCTTCATCAATTCCTTCTTTTATATCTTTATTTTTAATATCAACTATATTATCTAATCCAAAGCTTTTAATATTTTTTTTAGCTATTTCTGCAAAGTCTTCTCTTATTTCATAGCTATATACATGACCTTTTTCCCCTACGATGTTTCCAAAATTAAGTGCAATTGCTCCAGCCCCAGTTCCGGCATCCACTACTCTACAGCCACTACCAAGTCCAGTTTTTGAAATTATTGTGCCAATGTCTTTTTGAATTAATATAGAACATCTTCTATCCATTAAATCTATAAAATCATTTACATTTGGTTTTATGACTTTAAATTCTTTATTAAGATGAGTTATGAGGGTTTGGCCAATTTCACAGTTAGCTATGTCTTCTTTTGAAATAATACCTAAATCACTTTGAAATTCAGATTCTTGACTAAGAAGGTATTTTTTCCCTCTTTCATCCATTATAACTATCAAATCATCACCATTTATACAATTATATACAATTTCATATTATTATATACAATTTAAATTTTTTATAATATTTTATACAATTTCATATTATTATATATAATTTAAACAATTTTATAATATTTTATACAATTTCATATTATTATATATAATTTAAACAATTTTATCATTTTTATACTATTTTATATTATTATATATAATTTAAACAATTTTATCATTTTTATACTAATTTTATATTATTATATATAATTTAAACAATTTTATCATTTTTATACTAATTTTATATTATTATATATAATTTAAACAATTTTATCATTTTTATACTATTTTATATTATTATATATAATTTAAACAATTTTATCATTTTTATACTAATTTTATATTATTATATATAATTTAAACTATTATACACGATTTATATTATTTTTACAACTTTTCTATAATTTTTTTAATTAATATTATTTAAATTATTTATTTTATATATATTTTTAAATTATTACCACATTTAATATATCTTTATTATGTATTTTTTTTTTAAATGATATATTTTACTTTTCAAATGCTCTCTCATAATATATTTAAACTTGTTAAACAAAATAAGATACATGGAAAAGTTCATTGAACACCCACTCATAAAACCAAAAACTGCAGAAGCCCGTATTTATCAGCAAATATTAGCAGCTGATGTGCTTAAAAATGGAAACACGATGATAGTAGCACCAACAGCACTTGGAAAGACTCTTGTAGCTGTACTGGTAGCTGCAGATAGGTTAAAAAAAATTCCAGGTTCTAAAGTTCTAGTTCTTGCTCCAAGTAAGCCATTGACAATACAACATGAAGAAAATTTTAGAAATTTTCTCACTCTTAAATGTACTTCTATAACAGGTGCTGTAAAAGTCGATGAAAGGAAAAAACGTTGGGATGAGTCTCAAGTTATTTGTGCAACTCCACAAACTGTTGAATCAGACTTACTAAATGGAAGATATGGTCTTGAAAACGTTTCTCTTCTTGTTTTTGATGAATCCCATCATGCTGTCGGATCTTATGCTTACGTTTACCTAGGACAAAGATATGTGAAAACTGCTAAAAATCATTTAATTCTAGCCCTTACAGCTTCTCCAGGGTCTGATCAAAGTAAAATAAGGGAAGTATGTGAAAATTTATTTATTCAAGATGTTATTGTTAAAACTGAAGATGATCCAGATGTAAAACCATATTTCAATCCAATAGAAATTGATTGGATTAAGGTTAAAATGAGTAAAGAACTTGAAAAAATTAGAAATCATATTAATAAAGCTCTTAAACATAGATTAAAAATGCTGAAGAATTTAAAGGTAATTGCTACAATTTCTGTTAATAAAATTGATATACTTAAAGCAAGAGGTAGAGTTCAAAATCGAATAGCTAGAACAACCACTCCTCCAAAAGAATGCTACCAAGCTATTTCAATTATCACGGCTGTTATTAATCTACAGCATGCCTTAGAATTACTTGAAACCCAAGGAATAGCTACTTTCAACAAATATGTTGATAGACTTAGGAAAAAAACCACTAAAGCAGCTAAAACATTATTTATGGATGCAGATTTCTCACAAGCTATTATGTTGGCAAAACAAGCTGAAAATCATGGTTGGGAACATCCAAAACTTAAAAAATTAATGGATATTTTAAAAGAAGAATTAGGCACAATTTCTCATAAAAAATCTTTATCCAATCAAAATACTGATAATGATAAAAATGCTGTTAATAAAAATACTGATAATGATAAAAATTCACTTATTTCTGAAAATCAAGATAATATAGCTGACAATGAGAATAAAAATAAAAATAATGAAAAAAGTAGCAAAATAATTATTTTCACTCAATTTAGAGATACACTTGAAATGATAGACCAAAAATGTAAAGCTGAAGGTATTAATTCTGTTAAATTTTTTGGTCAAGCTTCAAGAGATGGAGAAAAAGGTCTTACTCAAACTGAACAGAAAAAAATCATTAAATCATTTAAAGTAGGAACTTATGATGTTTTAATTTCAACTAGTGTAGCTGAAGAAGGAATTGACATTCCAGCTGTTGACTTAGTAATACTTTATGAACCGGTTCCTTCTGAAGTTCGTATGATACAAAGAAGAGGTAGAACTGGAAGAAAAAACTCTGGGAAAATGAAAGTATTAATAACTGAAGGAACTAGAGATGAAGGTTATTATTGGGCAAGCTTAAACAAAGAAAAAAGAATGAAACAACAGTTAATTAATAAAGATGCTCTTAAAAACTTAAATCAAAAAGCTTTAGATAAAATTAAAAAAGAAGAAGTTAACTCAAAAATTATTGGTCGAAAAGTTGAAATTGGTGTTGAACTTGATAATACAATTGATTCTGATATTGGAAGTGATAATAATTCTGATTCTAATATTGTTAATCATAATAATTCTGATTCTGATATCAAAATTGACAAAAATGATGATTCTGGGATTACAGTTAATAATGAATCTAATAATGCTAATGTTTATAATAAAGATGCATTAGATGAAAATTTAAGTTTAGAATTCAATAAACACGATTTTAATCAAAATAATCAAAATCAAAAACCATTAGTTTTCGCTGACTCACGAGAAGGAAATTCTAAAGTACTTAGGGCTTTAGATACTATCAATGTTGATGTAAGAATTAATTCAATGGCTGCAGGAGATTATCAAGTAAGTGATGATGTAGCTATTGAAAGAAAAACAGCTAAAGATTTTATTGACTCTATTGTTGATAAAAGACTTTATAAACAAGGAAGAATAATGCAAGAAGAGTTTAAAAAACCAATCATGATTTTAGAAGGAGATGATTTTTATTCTGGTTTTCTTTCTCCCGATGCTATTAGGGGGGCCTTAGCTTCTATAGCTATTGATTTTGGGATATCTATTATTCCTACTAGAAATCCAGAAGATACGGCCGCTATGATTAAAAGAATAGCTATTAGAGAACAAAATGGAAAAGTCACATCAATTCAAATAAGAACAGAAAAAAAACCTGTAAATTTATGGGAGCAACAACTATTTATTGTTGAATCTTTACCTAATATTGGTCCTGTTACTGCTAAAAAATTACTTGAAAAATTTGGAACTGTTCAAGCAGTTATTGATGCAAGTGAAAATGAATTGCAAGAAATTGATGGAATTGGTAAAAAAACTTCAGAAAATATTAAAAAAGTTTTAAACAGCAAATATTTACATTTTAAGGAAGATAATAAAGATAAAAAATTGATTTAATCAATTTATTATTGAAATCTTTTTTTAATATTTCTAAATTAATTTATTATTATAATTTTAGTAAAATTACTTTAAAAAAAATTTTTTTAAATATTTATTAAAATTTTAAGAAAGCTCACGCTAGCACTTTCATTAACCGTTCCTTGGTTGTTATGAATTTAAACTTAATCTGTTGAATAGCGAATAGTTTTTGTCGATAAAGTTTAAATATGGAATCTTTTTATATATTCCAACTAGCCATTGAATCATGCCTTCTTGCAGAGCTTATTTTGACTGGCTCACTGGCTAATAATCACCGTAAAGGAACCTTTAGTCCCTATTCAACCAATTTATTTGTTTTTCACTATTAAGGCAAAACTATTCTATATTTTTTCTAGTATATAAATTTTATCAAATATTATATAGATTTTTTATTAGATTATTATTTTTTTTATTTTTATTTTAAAACTAAATTTTTATTAGTATCGTTTTTTGATATTTATTTTTCAATCTAGATTTGAATTTTTTTATTTTTTATATATTGTCATTTTTCACTTGCTAGAAAAATTTGTATTATTTAAATTAAAAATTATAATAATTGTAAAAAAGAAATTTGCCTTATTTTTGCTTTTAAGGTTTAAGTAGTTTTTGTTCACGATTTTTTAATTTTCAGATTAATTGAATTTTTTTCTTAACAACTAAAATTTTAGACAGTCCAATTTTTATTTACAATATTAATCTGGACAATCTCTGTTATAATTTTTAATAATAAAAAATAAAATAATGTTAATAAATAAAAAAATAAAATTTTAATTTAAGGAGAATATAGTCTATAGAATAAGTTTTTAATTAATGAAAATTTTTAAAATTGTTAATAAATAAAAAAATAAAATTTTAATTTAAAGAGAATATAGTCTATAGAATAAGTTTTTAATTAATGAAAATTTTTAAAATTTATATATGTACTGGTTTCTTAATTTAAATAATTATAATATACTATTATTTAATAATAATATAATATATATTTTTATTTTATATAATAAGAATATTTAACACATCTTTTTTAAAATAAATCAATATCTTATAAAACATTAATTACAATATTTTCTCCCAAGACTATATTAAAAACAAGATTAATAAAATTAAGAAAAAAGATATAATTACCCCCTCCAAACCTACTTTTTTCATGTCATAATTAATAATTTTTGTTTCTAAAATAATTTTAAAACAAAAAAGTCAAAATAGAAAATAATGTTAATAAAAAATTTATTGAGATTAGGGATTAATATATACTTATTCTCACTTATAACTTATACTTCTAAGTTATAAGTCTTCAAACAATTTCCAAATTTCTGGATATTTTTCTGAAACAGCTTCATCAATTAGTGCTGATGCTTCTTTGCTAATGCTAAATTCAGGTCTTGTTTTTCTTAAATATCTAAATACAGCACTAGATTTAATGGACCATAAAGTAATCCTCGGATTTTTCTCAATAATCTCCTTAACTTCTTTAATACTAGTTAATTCATAATCACTAAGAGTTTTTTCCTCTTTATTTTTAATTTCTTCTTTATTTTTTTCTTGTTTTTCTTCAGTATTTTCTTTTTTTTCCTTTATTTCATTTTCTTTATTTTTTTCATTTTCTTTATTTTCTTTATTTTCTTTTTTTGAATTTTTATTTGTTTCTTCTTCCACAATTTCTTCAGTAATTATATCAACATTTTCTTTTTTTCTTGTTAGTTCTTCTTCAATCTCTTCTATTTCGTCAATTAACTCTTTTTTTTCATCTTCTTTTTTTAATACTTCCTCTTCTTCAGAATCTTTTTTAACTGGAATATTTTCCTTGTTTTCTTTTTCTTCCTCTTCTTCTGAAAGAATATCTTCTAAAGTCAATGATGATTTTTTTGATTCTTCTCCGTCATCATCAACAACTTTTGGTATTAGCGAATCTAATCCTCTACCCAAACCTCTTTTATTATCTTTATTATTTTTTGCCATTATCTTACCCCTACTATTCATTGATACTTTTAATAGTTTTTCAATACCTTAATATACTCACTTTCTTCATTGTTCTAAATTCAATAATTCTTTAGCTAATCTTAAATATGACCTAGCTCCTCTACTTTCTCTATCATACGTTATACAAGGCATTCCATAACTTGGAGCTTCTGCTAATCGTATGTTTCTTGAAATAACTGTTTTAAAAATATGTTCTTCATCTTTAAAGTATTTTTTTAGCTCTTGATATACTTCTTTTCCAAGTCTTGTTCTAGAATCATATAAAGTTAGTACTATTCCTTTTATTGGTGATGGACTATTGAGACGGTCTTCTACTAAATTGATTGTTTTTGTCAAGTCTGCTAATCCTTCTAAAGCAAAATATTCTGCTTGTATTGGAATTATAAGGCTGTCACTAGCTACTAATCCATTAATCGTAATTATTCCAAGGGATGGTGGAAGATCAATAATAATGTAATCGAATATTTTTTTTATTGGATCTAATAAATCTTTTAAAATTAAATGATAGTTTTCTAGCTTACTTAGTTCCACCTCAACCCCACTTAATGAAATATTACTTGGAAGAAGAAATAAGTTATCTACTGATGTTGGTATTATTGCCTTTTTCACATTAACTTCTCCACTTATAGCTGAATAAACTGTGTTTTGCAATTCTCTTTTATTAATTCCAAAACTCGTAGTTGCATTTCCTTGTGGATCCATATCAACTACTAATACTGATTTACCTAAAGTTGCAAGTGATGCAGCTAAATTAACAGCAGTTGTTGTTTTTCCACAACCCCCTTTTTGATTTATAATAGCTATTATCTCTCCCATATCATCATTTCCTCTTTTTCAATATTATTTAAAAATCATTTTTAAAATAATTTTTTTTAAATGCTTTATTTAATCATTTATAAGTTTTAATGTTTAATTTATATATTATCATTTATACTATATAAGTTTTAATTTAAAACTGATTAGTTTTTTCTTTTAATTTATAAGTTTTATTTTATAAATTATCATATATAAGTTTTTTCTTATAAGTAAAAATTTATAATTTATAACTTTTAACTTATTTATTATTTATTAAAAATTATCACTTATAACTAATAACATATATCTTATTTATTAAAACTTATAACTTTTCTTATTTCTTATAAGTAATAATTTATATCTTTTAACTTTTAACTTATTTATTATTTATTAAAAATTATCACTTATAACTAATAACATATAACTTATTTATTAAAACTTATAATTTTTCTTATTTCTTATAAGTAATAATATATAACTCATAATTTATAACTTTTAACTTATTTATTATTTATTAAAAATTATAACTTATAACTAATAACATATAATTTATATATTATATCTTATAATTTTTATTATTTCTTTTCTATTAAAAATTATTACTTATAACTAATAACTTATATCTTATTCATTTTCTATTTTTTTACATAAATTTAAATTTTAATTTTTAAATATATTTTTTTCAAAAAAATATAACTTATAACTTATAACTATATTTTATTTTTTTTATTTTTAATATAATTAATTAAATAAAACATAAATATTTTAAAACTTATTTAAAAAAATAATTAAAAAATTTAAGAAAAGTATACAATATAGAAAAGTATACAATATAGAAAAAAATTAGCTGATATAATATATAAAACATGAATCAAGCGAGTTATCTATTTATAAAACTCAAATATATAAATATAAGATAAATCAAAACTATCTACTCAATAAAATGATAAAATAAGTATTGATTCTAATTAAAAAATAATATTAATAAAAAACTAGATATTATTAAATTAAAAAATAAAAAATTAGCTATTAAAAACAATAGCTAATTAAATTTGTTAAATTTAAACTTGTTCATCTTCATCAAGAGCTAGTCGCATATTGTCAGGATCTTGTGGTAAATGAGCTAAAAAGTCTTCTGCAGATCTTCTAACATCTCTTGAACCAATTATATATCTTCCAACAACTATGATGTCAGCTCCAGATTCTTGCGCTTCATCTACCTTCTCAGGAGTGATTCCACCAGCTACTGCAACAAGACCAGTAGGACCAATGAGTTTCTTAATCTTTTTAATATTGCCCCATTCAGTCATATCACCAGTATCTTCACCTTTCTCAGTCATTGAAGTTTCAAGATCAACATTTCTATGTAAAAGGACTATATTAGGTTTAAGATTATCTTGCACTTGATTCAATTTCTCTGTGAAGTTATCCACATTCATCATGTCAAGTATTGAATATATTCCTTGCTTTTGAGCTTCATGGATAGCTTTTTCAATAGATTCAATTGTTCCAAGTCCAGATATAGCTACTGCATCAGCTGTTTCATCAGCGGCCATTTTAATTTCTACTCGTCCAACATCAAGAGTTTTTAAATCAGCTATAATAAAAGCATCCGGCCTTATTGCTCTGATTTTACTTACAACACCCACACCAAACTTCTTAATAAGTGGTGTTCCTGCTTCAAGCAATACTCTTTCTCTGTCTGGTAGTGCATTTATGACTTTTTCCATGGTATCAGTATTGTCAAGATCAAGAGCAACTTGGACATATGGAGGTGACCATAGTCTTGTGACCTTGAAACCCATAATTGGATGGGTTCCTCTGTCTTTTTCACTTAATACTTTTTCGATTCCTGGATAATCGGTCATAGCTCTTCTAATAGCTAATTTAGTGGCTCCATAGTTGTATTGATAAATTTTTCTATAATCTTCAGCTTCTGGGTGTATAAATACACTTACTATCACTACAATATCTTCAGCCATATCCTTTGGTATTAAACCTTCTTCTACAGCATCAGCTACAGCTCGACCTACTGCAGTTTGTGCAGGTCCAAATATTTTACTTGCGTCATCTAAACTTCCAATGGTTACCTTAGGCACAATTAAAGTAGCGGGTTTACTCATTAAATTAGGTCTAATTACAGATAACAATGGGGTGTGTCCAATAGATAGCTGTGTCATACCATTTGCAAATGCAGTTCCAGCTGCTCCATCTTTATCACCAATTATTAAATCAACATGAGCTAATTCGTTTCCATCTCCTACGAGGGCTTCTCCTATTTTGTACATTTATATCTCTCCAATCAATAGAATAATTTTTTTCACAATTTGGATATTATACATTAATAATTTGTTTTTAGATAATATAATATTTCCTATTTTTTCATTTTTTATATAGATTTTTAAGATATTTGAGATTTAATTGTTATTAATTGGACTAATTTTAACCATTTTTCTTTATTTTTCATTTATTTCATTTTTAATCAAATATATATCTTTATTTTATTAAAATATCAATATTTAATATTTAGTTTTATAATTAAACCCTTTAAATATTTATTTTTAATATTAATTAATTATCATTTCATAAATATTATCAAATTTAGATTTTTGTCTTTTTTATTAATAGTACTTTTTATTCACATTAATGTGGTTCTCTAAAGTGCTATAAGAATAAAAAAGGAGATTATTAGAAAGTTAAAAACGATAACACACTTAACTTTAATACACTAATATTTTTTAAATTGTAATCAATTAAAACTTCATATTTTTTGAATATAATGACTTTAAATCTTTTTTCATGCTTTTTAGATTATTTGAGGATATTTTTCATCTTTTTTTCATCTTTTTTTCATTTTTATTTTTTGTTTTTAATCCCATTTTACTACAGTTACATATACCCCTGTTGTATAAAAAACTTGAAGTTTTTCAAAAAATTAAATTTTTTTATAAACAAAGTTTAAAATTTTAATGAAAATTCAAAAAAATTTCGCCATTTAAATATAATTTACAGATAATTAACAGCTGTAAAAATATAAGCTAATCGACTATATAAAAATGCTAGTTATTTAACTGTAGAAACATGCCTATTAAGCATATTATACATTAAAAATCAATGAATTAGAACAATTTTAAAAATATAAAATCTTTCACATAAATTATCATTATTCATGTGAAAATAGTATAAGCTTAATTATATTTAAAATCATTATAAAAAAATCAATAAAGTCATACATTTTGATATAGTGTTTTAATTAAAATATTGAAAATAATAATTAAATGGAAATTAATTGAAATTCAATTAAAACATTTAAAGGATTTGAACAATTTAATTTATTTTCATATTTTTAAATAAAATCTAGAAATTTATTAAAAAAAATCTAAAAAAAATCTAATGTATATAGAAAAAGTTGTATACAATATATTTTTAAAAAAAATATTTTATAAAAAATAGCTTTAATATTAATGATATTAGAAATAAATTAAATTTTAAAAAAAATCTATTTTAAATAAAGTGAATAAATGATTTATTAAATCAATTAAACTGTAATCTTATAAATTATTGATACTATAATAACTGTATTTCATGGTAAAAATATTTAATATTGTATAATTTAAATATAATGTATATAGAAAAAATTATATACAATATATTTTTATAAAAAATATTTTAGATGATGGTTTATAAAACAATTACTTTTTAAAAAATTTTTAATTAAACTCAAATAAACTCAAATAAACTATTCATTAGCTAATGAATCTAATACTAATTATTTATATAATAATAAGAATTATATATAAAATTAAATATTTAATTCAATATAACTCATTTATTTTTTTTAAAATATAAAATTAGCTATATAAATTCTTATCAGACTATTAAATCTCATTTTAATAAAGTCATATTAATAGTATAATTAAAAATTAGTATATTGTATATAATTATAATTATATATTTTCAAAACCCATCTTATTTTTCCAAGTAAAAACTTTTAAATCAAATTTTAATCAATTTAAGATTATATACTAAGAACTAACTCAAATTAATTTACTAATACCATAAAACTTCAAATAAATATTGTAAATATTTATCATCTCATCGATATAAATATTAACTTGACTGTGTTTTTTTTGTTTTTGATATAATTTTAGATATTTGAGTTGAATTATAATTCATATACATAAATGATTAATATTTATCTCTACATAATCAACACTATTATATTAATGAATTTTAAATTATTGAACATAATTTTCAAATATATTAATTATATAATATATTAATAATATATTATAATTATATTAATTAATTATAATAATTATTAATTAATTATATATAATATGATATTTATAATATATATGATTATATATGTAAATGTTTTTTAATGTTATAAATTTCATTTTATAATCTATTAAACATATGTTGAACATCTTTATAACATTTTGTTTCATTTTTTTATGAATAAGATAAAATTTTGATGGTTTTTTATCAAAAAAAGATGAAAAATGGATGTATTGTTGCTTTAGTAGCTTGTATTCTTATTTCGTTCTGATAAGGAATATTTGCTATGATAACCACATTTTTTTAACTAATTCTTTGAAGTTAAAAAAATTTATTGGCAAGCTTTTCCATGTTCATGAGAGAAAAATAATGGGAAAATAATAATGGTTTAAGGAAATTAATAGAAAATGAGAGATTCGGAACCTTTAAATCGAATCGCGACTTCATACTAGCATTTTACTTTTTTGACAAAAATACTTTTTGTTATAAATTTGTTAATTAGAGGTGGAATCTCGTATGAAAATTTATATTAATCAGGCTTTTAAATATGCAATTTTATCTATTGCTGTTTTATTAATTGTCTTTAGTTTTCAGGGGACTTTTGCTGCTAATACCACAATTACTAATACTACTACTAATGGTATTAATGGAGCGGTAAATGTTGTTAATGCAGGAGATACTGTATTTTTACAACCTGGAATCTACAATAAAAGTGCTCAAGATCGTGGAATAACTATAAGTAAAAATGTTACAATAGAAGGGACTAGTGATACTAATCGTTCGATTATTGATGGAGCTTCTAATTCAAGAATTTTTACAATAGGTTCAAATGCTCGAAATATTACATTTAAAAATCTTGAATTTAGAAATGGTTTTGTTAATAATGGTGGTGGTGCAGGAATCAATGCTAATAGTACTTCTATAAATACAATAACTATTATAAACTGTGTTTTTACTTCTAACAGGGCTGTAGGTAATAATGCTTATGGTGGTGCAATTTATTCTGTAGCTACCAATTTGTTTATTATTGATTCTAAATTTGTTAATAATCGCGCAGTCTTTAGGACTACTTCTACAGTTGATGATATTGGTTGGGGTGCTGCAGTTTATTCTTCTAGTGCTGCCTCTATTATTAGATCTAACTTCACTACTAATGTTGCAAGTAATGAAGGTGGTGCTTTATATAATAATAGAAATACAATGAATGTAACTAACTGTAGTTTTGATAATAATACTGCAGGGCATTTTGGTGGTGCAATTTGTAATAATAATGGTACCCTTATTGTTAATGGTTCTAGTTTTAACTATAATAGGGAATTAGCTGATGATTGGACTGAAGTAGTTCTTGATGGTGGTGGTGCAATTGCTAGTTTTGGAAGAGTTATGAGAATTGATTATTCTAATTTCACTGGTAATTCTGCTATTTCTTCTGGTGGAGCTATTGCTGATTACTATTCAAACACGAATATTACAAATTCTATGTTTTTTTCTAATAGAGCTAATGGCAATCAGTCCGCTGGAGGGGCTTATTGGGCCGCCAATTCTGTTGTTAGTACTTATAATCTTGAAAATAATTTTACTATTGTTAATTGTACTTTTTATAATAATTCTGCTACAAGCCATGCTGGTGCAGTAGATTTCCACAATCGTAGAAATATCCTTATTGAAAATTGTATTTTCAATTATAACTCTGCAGTAAATCATGGTGGTGCTATTCATTTTGATAATGTTAATAATGTACTTATTACGAATTGTACTTTTGAAAATAGTAATACAAGTTTAAATGGTGGTGCTGTATATCTTCAGTCTGGTTTTAATGTTACTGTAGAGTACTCTGTTTTTAACAATAACTTTGCATCACAAAGAGGTGGTGGTATTTATTTTAATGCTACTAATTCTAGTGTTTTTGCTTCTAATTTTACTAATAATAGGCATGCTATTTATTTAGATACTGGGGCTACTAGGGCACAGGTTACTGGTAATAATGTTATTAATAATTCTGATGGTATTGTGTTGAATAGTAGAACTCTTAATGCAACCATTCAGTACAATAGAATTTTTAATAATACTGTTGGTGGTGTGAATTTCCAACAACCTACTGGTGGTACTACTACCAATAATGTTGATTATAATTGGTGGGGTGATAATAATCCTACTGGTATTGTTGGCATTGTTCCTGCCAATTTCTTTGTTATGGAATTATCTGCTAATGCTTTTAAGACTATTGTGAATGCTAGTACTAATCAGTCTTTGAGTATTGTTAATTTGTCTTATCAACTTGTTCTTCTCAATAATTCTACCAATGTTACTAGTGTTGTTCCTTATAATGATTTACCTTATTTTGTTCTTAATTTGACTTGGACTGGTAGTGATGGGATGGTTAGTATTTTGGATGATCCAAGAGGCTATCATTCCAGACTTATCAATTTCTCTATTAGAAGTGGTTTTAGTCTTAGAGCCTTTGGTGATAATGAAGATTTGATAATTTATCAAAATGGAATTGATTATCCTGTTAATCTTTCGATTATTAAGAATGTTAGTGTTAATAGTGTTTACTTTGGTGATTTTTTTAATTATACTATTACTGTAACTAATCATGGTGCTTATGAAGCTACTGATGTTTGGGTTAATGAAACTTTACCAAATGGACTTATTTTCAGTAGTTATGATACTTCTAATGGTTCTACATATGATCCTTTATCGGGTATATGGTATATTGGTAATTTATCTGATGGTAGTTCTGTTACTTTACTTATAACTGTTCGTGGAAATAAAACTGGAAATATTACAAACACAGCATATCTTTATATGGAAGAAGAAAATCAGGGAAACAACGAATCAGATGCAACTATTTACATAGAACCTGTTGTTAATTTGACTGTTGTTAAGTCTGTTAATGCCACTAATACTTTAAATGGTGATGAGTTGACTTATGTTATTACTCTAACAAATTTTGGTCCAAATAATGCTACTGGGGTTTTGGTGTCTGAGGTTTTGGATTATAGGTTGGTGTTGTTAAGTAATTTTACTAGTGATGGTAGTGTTTGGAATGGTACTCATTGGGATATTGGTAATTTGGATATGGGTAGTACTGTGAGTTTGACTATTCTTGTTAGAATTAATGGTACTGGTATTGTAAACAATGCTGTAGTTGTTACTGTTAATGAGACTAATGTTGGTGATAATAATACTACTAATGAAACTAGTGTTAGACCTTTTGTTAATTTGACTATTGCCAAGTTTGTTAATTCTACTAGTGCTTTGAATGGTGATGAGTTGACTTATGTTATTAATGTGACTAATCATGGTCCTGATAATGCTACTGGGGTTTTGGTGTCTGAGGTTTTGGATTATAGGTTGGTGTTGTTAAGTAATTTTACTAGTGATGGTAGTGTTTGGAATGGTACTCATTGGGATATTGGTAATTTGGATATGGGTAGTACTGTGAGTTTGACTATTCTTGTTAGAATTAATGGTACTGGTATTCTTAATAACACTGTAGTTATCACTGCTAATGAGACTAATGTTGGTGATAATAATACTACTAATGAAACTAGTGTTAGACCTTTTGTTAATTTGACTATTACTAAGTCTGTTAATGCTACTTCTGCTTTGAATGGTGATGAGTTAACTTATGTTATCACTGTCACTAATATTGGTCCTGATAACGCGACTAATGTTGTTGTTACTGAAATCTTAGATGGTAGATTAGTATTGTTAAACAACCTTACTGGTAATGGTTCTTGGGATGGTTCTCTGTGGAATATTGGTGATATTAATGTTGGTGAAACTGCAACTTTAACTATTGTTGTGAGGATTAATGGTACTGGGCTTATTGATAATACTGTTGTTGTTAGTGCTAATGAGACTAATGTTGGTGATAATAATACTACTAATGAGACTGTTGTTGATTCTGTGGTTAATTTGACTATTAGTAAGTTTGTTAATGCTACTGTTGCTTTGAATGGTGATGAGTTGACTTATGTTATTACTGTTACTAATAATGGTCCAGATAATGCGACTAATGTTGTTGTTACTGAAATTTTAGATAGTAGACTTGTATTATTGAATAATGTTACTGGTAATGGTTCTTGGGATGGTTCTCTGTGGATTATTGGTAATATTGATGTTGGTGAAACTGCGACTTTAACTATTGTTGTGAGGATTAATGGTACTGGGCTTATTGATAATACTGTTGTTGTTAGTGCTAATGAGACTAATGTTGGTGATAATAATACTACTAATGAAACTAGTGTTAGACCTTTTGTTAATTTAACTATTACTAAGTCTGTTAATGCTACTACTGCTATGAATAGCTATGAATTGACTTATGTTATTAGTGTGACTAATAATGGTCCAGATGAGGCTACTGGTGTTGTTGTTACTGAAATTTTAGATAGTAGACTTATTTTATTGAGTAATGTTACTGGTAATGGTTCTTGGAATGGTTCTCTGTGGATTATTGGTAATATTAATGTTGGTGAAACTGCAACTTTAACCATTGTTGTAAAGATTAATGGTACTGGTCTTATTGAAAATTTTGTTAATGTTAGTGCTAATGAGACTAATGTTGGTGATAAGGGATTTAATGTTACTGTTATTGTTAATGATAAGATTGTTAGTAATTCTACTGTTGTTGCTCCATCTGGTTTTATTAATGATTCTGTTAATATTACTGGTGTTGCTGTTGATGAAAATGGGGATCGATTAGCTAATGTTAATCTTACTCTTGTTGTTGATGGTGTTGTGTTTAATGTAACTACTGATGGTGAGGGTAATTGGATTTTATCTTATATTTTTGAGTCTGTTGGTGATTTTTACGTAATTGTTAGTTGGCTTGGTAATGAAACTCATTATGGATTCACTAATCGTACAATTTTTACAGTTTATAAAAATATTTCAACTGAACCTAATGAAGAAGAGGATATTCCTAGTTCTGTTCCTGAAACTAATATTACTACAGATCCTATTAATCCTTTAACTAACAATGTTCTAACACATATGAAAAAAACAGGCAGTCCTTTAATAACTATAATATTAACATTAATATCTTTAATATCTGTAGGTATTAGAAAAAAACAAAAATGAACACTTTTTTTCAGAAGAGAAAAATTTCTCTTCTTCTTTTTTTTAATTAAATCTTTATATTTTCTACCAGTATTCTCATTTTTTCATAAAAATTATAGTATTATTTATACTATATAGTAGAAAACTTAATTTATGGGCTAAATTTTGGATTATTTATATGTAAACTAATATTTTTCATACCAAAATTCCTAATATGCTATAAAGTGTTATAGTATTTTATAATTTTTTATAGTAAGAATAAAATATTCTAGTTAATAGATTGTAAAGTATTTTTTTATTTCTAAAATCTCAAGCATTATATCAATTTATAAAATATTTTTAATAGTGTTTATTATAATTAAAATATACCATTTTACCTAAAAATTCTCACATATTACAATTTATAATTTTTCTAAAAAAATCTTTTAAAAATTCTTTAAAATATAAAATAAAAACTTATTATAATAGATAAAATTCCAATTTTTATAGCTAACTAGCTTTTGATAAACTATATAACATTAACTTTTTTTTAAAAAATAAATCCCTATTGAATTTTTAAAATTCTCTTCACTTTCAAGAATTATTTCAATAAATATAATCTTTGGATGATATGTCCTATTTATATTTTATCTTATATTCTAAGTAAATAGTATATAATTATTTAAGTATATTTTTTTAGCTGTTATTTTCGGATTATTTTTTAATATTTTATTTAATTTTTAATTAATAAGTTTAAATTCTCATATTCCTTCTTATTTTTTTTAACTAATACTTTTTATTCCTTATTTTTTTATTATTATTTTATTTTTTATATATTGTAGAATTATTTTTTTCTATTGTATGCATTCAATTTTTTATTTTTTTTATTTATGAGATTTTTATTATAATATTATTTTCCTTGTTTTGAAAATTATATCCTTCATTTTCTATTGTATTAATATTTTTTTTTTTTATTTGAAATTAATAATGATTACATATAATTTAGGAGGATATGCTATTTAACTTAATATTAGAATCTTAATCTTTTTTGATTATTTTTTTACATATTATTAATAGACTATATTTAATTAAACAGAATTTTTTAATAATTTAATAGCTATTCAAACAAATACCATTACTTTATATTTTTTATGTAATGTTCGTTCGTACAACTACTATATTTATATACTATTTATTATATAAATTTAGAAATAATATGGATTGAATTATAATCTATATCATTAATGTTCAATAATAACTCTATATAATCTATAATTATTCTATGGGGAGATTATAAAGATTGGAAATAATTATACGGTTGTGTAATAGTAAATTTTTTATAATGTGTTAATTTTCATTTTATAATATAATATTTGGGGGTATTTTGAGCATTTTTTATAATATTGTTTGTTTCATTTTTTATAAATGAGATAAAATTTAATGTTTTTTTAACAAAAAATGATAAAAAATGGATTTATATTGTTGCTTCAGTAAGTACTTTCTTATTTTGTTGTGATAAGGAATGCTTGCTCGATAACATATTTTTTTAACTAATGTTGATATTGGGGTTTAAAAAGATTGTGTTGTCATGTTTTTTCCTGTTTTGTGAGAGAAAAATATTGGAAAAATACTAATGATTTAAGAAGATTAATGGAAATGAGAGATATCAAGAATATTCAAATCAGGTGCGACTTTATACTCATAATTTTGCTTTTTTTGGCATATTAATACTTATTAATATAAGTTAAATTAGGTGGATGTCGTATGAAAAATTATATTAATCATATTTCTATTAATGATTTTTTAAAATATGCAATTTTGTTTATTGCTGTTTTATTAATTGTTTCTAGTTTTCAGGGGACATTTGCTGCTAATACTACTATTACTAATAATACAGCTAATGGTATTAATGGAGCGGTAAATGCTGTTAATACAGGAGATACTGTATTTTTACAGCCTGGAATCTATAATAAGAATAATCAAGATCGTGGAATAACTATAAATAAAAATGTTACCATTGAAGGGACTAGTGATACAAATCGTGCTATCATTGATGGTGCTTCTAATTCAAGAATATTCACAATAGGTGCTAATGCTCGAAATGTTACATTTAAGAATATTGAATTTAGAAATGGTTTTGTAAATAATGGTGCTGGTGCAGCAATCAATGCTAATAGTGCTAATACAAACACAATAACAATTATAAACTGTATTTTCTCTTCTAATAGGGCTATAGGATCTAATACTTATGGTGGTGCAATTTATTCAGTAGCTACTAATTTGATTGTCATGGATTCTCAATTTGTTAATAATCAAGCACTCAATAGGAATAATACTTTTATTGATACTAGTGTTGGTTGGGGTGGTGCAGTCTACTCTTCTAGTAATGCATCTATTATTAGATCTAATTTCACTACTAATCGTGCAAGTAATGAAGGTGGTGCACTTTATAATAATAGAAATACAATGAATATTACTGACTGTGTTTTTGATAATAATACTGTAGGGCATTTTGGTGGTGCAATTTGTAATAATTATGGTATTCTCATTGTTAATGGTTCTAATTTTAATTATAACAGAGAATTAGATGATGATTCTAATGAAATTGTTAATGATGGTGGTGGTGCAATTGCTAGTTTTGGAAGAATTATGAGAATAGATTATTCAAATTTCACAGGTAATTCTGCTCTTTCTTCTGGTGGAGCAATTGCTGATTACTATTCAAATACAACTATTACAAATTCCATGTTCTTTTATAATAAAGCAAATGGTGTAAATTCTGCTGGAGGAGCTTATTGGGCTGCTAATTCTGTTACTAATGGTAATGTTTATAGTATTGAATACAACTTTGCTATTATTAATTGTACTTTTTATAATAACAGTGCTTCTTACCATTCTGGTGCAGTTGATTTCCATAATCGTAAAAATATTACTATTGCCAACTCTACTTTTATTAATAACTTTGCAGGGGATAATGGTGGTGCTGTTCATTTATTCAATGATACTGATGTACTTATTTCAAATTGTACTTTTGAGAATAATAATGCAATTTTAAATGGTGGTGCTGTATATCTTCAGTTTGGCTCTAATGTTACTGTAGAGTATTCTGTTTTTAATAATAATTCTGCTGCTCAACGTGGTGGGGGTATTTATTTTAATGCTACTAATTCTAGTATTTTTGCTTCTAATTTTACTAATAATAGGCAGGCTATTTATTTAGATACTGGTGCTACTAGGGCTCGTGTTACTGGTAATAATGTTATTGGTAATATTAATGGTATTGTGTTGAATAGTAGGAATCTTAACGCGATTATCCAGTATAATGGGATTTTTAATAATACTGCTAATGGTGGTGTGAATCTCCAACAACCTTCTGGCACTACTACTAATAATAATGCTAATTATAATTGGTGGGGTGATAATAATCCTACTGGTATTGTTGGTATCGTTCCTGCTAATTTCTTTGTTATGGAATTATCTGCTAATGCTTTTAAGACTATTGTGAATGCTAGTACTAATCAGTCTTTAAGTATTGTTAATTTGTCTTATCAACTTGTTCTTCTCAACAATGCTACTAAGGTTACTAGTGTTGTTTCTTATAATGATTTACCTTATTTTGCTCTTAATTTGACTTGGACTGGTAGTGATGGGATGGTTAGTATTTTGGATGATTCAAGGGGTTATCATTCTAGACTTATTAATTTCACTATTAGGAGTGGTTTTAGTCTTAGGGCCTTAGGTGATAATGAAGATTTGATAATTTATCAAAATGGAATTGATTATCCTGTTAATCTTTCTATTATTAAAAATGTTAGTGTTAATAGTGTTTACTTTGGTAATCTTTTTAATTATACTATCACTGTAACTAATCATGGTGCTTATGAAGCTACTGATCTTTGGATTAATGAAACTCTACCAAATGGACTTATCTTCATTGATTATATCTCTTCTGATAATTCTTTATATGACCCAATCTCTGGACAGTGGTATATTGGTAACTTAAGTAATGGTAGTTTTGTTACATTAGTTATAACTGTTCGTGGAAATAAAACTGGAAACATTACAAACACTGCATATCTTTTTATGGAAGAAGAAAATCAGGGAAATAACGAGTCAAATGCTACTATTGATATCAATCCTGTTGTTAATTTAACTGTTACTAAGTCTGTTAATGCTACTAGTGCTTTGAATGGTGATGAGTTAACTTATGTTATCACTGTCACCAATAACGGTCCAAATAATGCAACTAATGTTGTTGCTACTGAAATTTTAGATAGCAGACTTGTATTGTTAAACAATATTACTGGTAATGGTTCTTGGGATGGTTCTCTGTGGATTATTGGTAATATTGATGTTGGTGAAACTGTAACTTTAACTATTTTTGTAAGGATTAATGGTACTGGTCTTATCGATAATACTGTACTTGTTAGTGCTAATGAGACTAATGTTGGTGATAATAATACTACTAATGAGACTGTTGTTGATCCTGTGGTTAATTTGACTGTTACTAAGTTTGTTAATGCTACTACTGCTTTGAATGGTGATGAGTTAACTTATGTTATCACTGTCACTAATAATGGTCCAGATAATGCGACTAATGTTGTTGTTACTGAAATTTTAGATAGTAGACTTATTTTATTGAGTAATGTTACTGGTAATGGTTCTTGGAATGGTTCTTTGTGGATTATTGGTAATATTGATGTTGGTGAAAGTGCAACTCTTACTATTTTTGTAAGGATTAATGGTACTGGTCTTATCGATAATACTGTACTTGTTAGTGCTAATGAGACTAATGTTGGTGATAATAATACTACTAATGAGACTGTTGTTGATCCTGTGGTTAAT
>Ga0082212_10003530_pt1 | contig 22091 bp, 18 predicted proteins | sample TergutNt197P3_FD_71548 | JGI IMG/M metagenome (GOLD analysis project Ga0082212, IMG submission 71548) | Neocapritermes taracua P3 segment gut microbial communities from Petit-Saut dam, French Guiana - Nt197 P3 | ecosystem: Host-associated > Arthropoda: Insects > Digestive system > Gut ...
GGTTGTCGGAACATCGGTGGTAGGGACGTTAACGTTACCGCCGGAGCCTCCAGTACCTGAAGAGCCCCCGTTTTGACGCCATTGCGCCGTCACGGTAATGTCGGATGTAATATTGGTAAAGCTGGACGGATCCCAACCGGTAAAGGTATAGCCTGCTTTTGTGGGATTCCTCGGGGCGACAGCTGTACCACCCGAAGGTACCGATATTACCTCAGAGCTTGCGCCTCCGGCAAAGGTGCCGCCATTCGCGTCAAAGGTCACATTATAAGTGACTACGGCACCTGGTCGCTGAACGGTATAGGCATACGGTAAATCTACTGGTGCCTTGACTGACTTATTATCTGCGTCAACACGGATCACAGTCATCTGGACAATTGTGACCCCCACAGCCTGATTGCCTGTATACTCCGTGAAATTCAGCGTACCGGCAAGCGTATTTCCGGCTGCGTAATCGTTTCCAGCTGCCATAAAGCCGAAGTAATGAAGCCCGTTCTTCGTTTGAAAAGGTGAAGCAGTCGCACCGCTGATTTTCGGTGTGAATGACTCGAATTTCAGCGCGTTCTCGTCACTTATTGTCAGCACGAACTCTATTCCGGCGTATTTAGTGGGTTCGTTGACATACATGTCGATTGAAAATGTAGATTGTCCGGCCGGTATGATTTTGTTTTCCGTAACCTGAGCTGCTAATGCGGGTTGTGTAAACGCAACCATCAGGGATGTGATTACGAGAAACATGACAGCCCTTGCCATTATGCCTCTTGTCTTAATCATTGTTATTTCCTCTTTTCAGTTTTTCTGACCTCCTATTCTCAGTAGGCGAACTGAGCCCCCTGAAAACCGTAGGGTGATATTTTGCGCCATTATAACATATATTGTACAATATATCAAGTAGTCTGACCAACAACATGGGCGCATTTCATTTCATTTAGTCTCTGATCCGCTCTGATCCGCTCTGATCCGGAGAGGGTGCGTGTCATAAAAATTCTAAATTCACAATGAACTTTCAAGAACCGACAAATGGTGAGGTTTGAAGTATAATTATGTGGTGTATATACCACATAATTATACGGGAGGGAACCAATATGACAGAAACAATTGAACTTGCGACAAAAAGGCAAGAGATTCTTGAAGAAATCAATACAATAAAGAAAGAAAATGAGGAAAGGCACGCTGAATACAATACACATCATAACAAAGTGACAAATAAAACTCCATGCCTTGTCGGCATCACGATAAACGAAAAACACCCTGCGCCTTTCATCCGAGACTGTTCAATTTTTACGGGACATGTGTTAAACTAAGGCATACGGCATGAAAGTCGATGTATTTTTGGGACTTGAGCCCGCAAATAAAACTGATTTCGGCTTCCCCTTCGCACCACGCTTTGTCCGGGGCAACGCCTCAGAGGACGCATAGTAAAATGAAACTATGACGGAAGCCGGCGCCGTAAATCTAACGATGGAGGAATCATAGAATGGAGAGGATTTACGAGCGTTGCTGTGGTATTGACGTTCACAAGAAAATGATAGTCGCCTGTTTCCGAGACGGGCGAAAGCAGGAGGTGCGCGAATACGGAACCACGACCCACGAACTGAAGGGGCTCACGTCATGGCTGATTGAGCAAGGATGCGAGCAGGTGGCGATGGAAAGCACGTCCTCGTACTGGAAGCCCCTTTACAACATTTTCGAGATTTCGGGCCTCCCGGCGATGGTCGTCAACGCTCGCGACATAAAGACGGTCCCAGGGCGCAAAACCGACGTGAACGACGCACAGTGGATAGCGGACCTGCTGCAGCACGGGCTTCTGCGCGGCAGCTACATTCCGGACAGGGACCAGCGCGAGCTGCGCGAGGCTTCGCGCTACCGCAAGAGCCTTGTTGAGGAGCGGGCAAGGGAGCTGAACCGTCTGCAGAAGATGCTTGAGGGGGCGAACGTGAAGCTCGCGAGCTTCGCGTCGGACGTGAACGGCAAAAGCTCGAGGCGCGTGATTGACGCGCTTGTGAAAGGACAGGCTCTTGACGAGGAGCACCTGAAGGAGCTGCTTCATGGCTCGATGCACAAGAAGATACCGGACATCATGCCAGCTGTGGAGGGGGTAATGACGCCCATGCAGAAGAGGCTTCTCGCCTGCGTCATCGACCACATTGACGACATGACAAAGCGCATCGGCGACATTGACCGGCTCATGGAGGACTACCTGGGCGAGTACGAGGAGGCCATAGTGAAGCTTGACGCCATGCCCGGAACCGGCCGGCAAAGCGCAGAGACGATACTGGCGGAGATCGGCTTCGACATGAGCAGGTTCCCGAGCGGCGGCCATCTTTCAAGATGGGCGGGCATCGCGGCGAGGCGGCTTGACCTACCGTTACGTCTACGGGCTTGAGAAAGTCGAAATATAAATTACTTGTGGAAAACACCTGCCGTCTGATATTGCAATATGATTTCCATAAATGCTAATAAAATCCGACGCATTCTCTATCCTCCTTAATCCCGTTAATCCAATACGCAAAGAATCGGAATTACCGGATAGCTTAATGAATTAATACGGCGGCAAGTTAAACGATGCCTGCGGCATGTTCATTTTGACGAATCATTCCGCAGGTATCGCTTTTATTTTTTCCAATTGCTGTGATTGATCCCGCCGCAACTCAACCTGACACTGCGACTACGTACCGTTTTATTTATTGAATATGTAAGCGCTTCGGCATTGGAATGCTGACAATCTCATATTCCATTCTGCCACTTGCCGTATCGCGAGAACTATCACTAACGTAAAACTTATAGCACGGTACATAATAACCCTCTTCTACCGTGCTGCTGTAGTATATTTCAGCGTTAATGCCGCTTTCGTCGTCCACACCATAGTTCGTTTTGATGTAGTCGACAGCGTCTTCATATGGTAGCACCGGTTCATGCGAAAATATCTCTGAAATGTCTCTGTTACCAATTTTTAGTATTACCGTTTCTGATTCTAAATAGTGGTATACCCGAACTCGTGAAAAGCTTTTGTTCATCACGTCTTCGAAGAAGTCGTCCACCGTTTCAGTAAGCAAGTATTCGTACTCAGAAACGCTCCCGTCAATTTTGCATTTCACGGTTGACGTTATTTTGGGGTTTTCTATGTTCATGTAACTTAGCGCGGCTTGAACCAGCTTGCTTTCGAGAATGCTGCCGTTTATAACGCTGTCAATAAAGCCGTAGTCCTTTGACCAAATGACAAAACCTGACGGCTCTGAAATTATTTCCGTTTCGCCTGTCATGTAAAAAGCCCGTTCAGGCCTGTCCATGTCCCGTCCAATTGCGTATCCGGACACATCTTCTTCGTTAAAAAGAATCCCTATAAACTGTTCCAAGTTAACGGTTATCAAATCAACTGTCGGCTGGTCTACTTCGTACAGGATGCCTGTTTGCCCAGACGGGTATCGGTTCACGTAAACCGGGAATTCGTGCGGCAGCGGGTTTTCGCCGCTTATGAACGACAAGTCGGATATTTCACCAAAATAAACATCTCCACTGTCGCCTTTTGCTGTGTACTCGCTATGCTCTGAAATCTCAGTTGCACGTTCCATTGCCGCGCAGCCCACAATCATAGCTGCGGCAAAAAACAGCACCATGATACAAATGTATTTTTTCATTTTTTCCTCCTTCAATCCAATACGCAAAGAATTAGTTTGCCGTTGTGAGCTTTGTTGTACGCCAGCATGTTCACGTTCCTGACATTGTACACTGCACTGTGATCGGGGTGCGAATCGTTTACTACTGCTTCGTATTTCGTGCTGCTACCTTGGTACCGCATGCCCTTTGACACTACGTAATGCCCAGACGACGTGTAGGGGAACCCTCCTGAATTGCTCGTTACCGCTATTTGCGGAATTACTGGATAGCTGTATGAAAGGTTCCTTAAAACGAGGGCTGCATAGTCGGCTGACGTATAATTACTGATGTTGACCGATTTATAGCGAGTTTGGTTGCCGTTTTCGTTCATGAAATAGTTAATCGTGCGCGTAACTGCGTATGCGTATGTGAAATCATCTCCTTCAGCAGCTTCTTTGGCTGCCCTGTTCTTGAAGTCTTCCTCTGTGACCGCAATGCCGTACGACGCCAAAACCATTCTGCCGCTTGCTGCGCCGCAAGTGTTCCTCTCGTTTTGCTTGTACAAGGGCACAGCAAGGGTCTTTTCCTGTACAACGACTAGCTTGTATGTCCCTGTTCCAGTTGACCAGCAGCCTGCCGCTAGGTAGACTACTTGCCCTCTGTCCAGAGTATATGAAATCCTGTAATTCGCGTCGCCGGAGCCGTCATCGTCATTATCGAGCTCGAATCCTGCGGAATTGTAAAGCCAGCCCTTCGGGTCGCAGTTGCCGTTTTCGTAACTAATAAAAGTATATGTCCCGTTGTTTGGTGCTGTAAATTTGTAGTATTTTTTTTGATTTGCCGAAGCGACATTAACTGTCAAAGGCACATTGAATGAAATATTGCCAGTAATCGAAAATGGGTCAGTGGGAGAAGTGGTCGTAGCTAATGCCAGCCTGTAGCTGCTGTTCGAGAAACCACTCCAAGAACAGACATATACGTAGTACGTCCCCGAGTTCAGCGTCGTTGTGATTTTCTCGGGATTATTGCTGCTGCTGGCAGAAATGCCAATTTGCGTACCTGCGCTGTTGTACAGCCTGAGGTCGTAATCGCAGCCGCTGGGGATGTTTGTGAGGTCAATGGTGGCATTGCTTGCTGTCGATATTGTGAATTTGTAGTAGTCCACGTCACTAGCCGTATGGATGTTGGCATCGGTTATCGTAGTATTGTTCGATATGCTGGTCGCAGCTGCCATAGTGTTGTTCGGCTCGTACCTGTCTGCCGTTGCGGCTGCAGATGTAGCTAATGCCAGCCTGTAGTTGCTGTTCGAGTAACCACTCCAAGAACAGACATATATGTAGTAAGTCCCTGCGTTCAACGTCGCTGTGATTTTCTCGGGATTGTTGCCGCTGTTTGCCGAACTGCTAATTTGCGTACCAGTGCTGTTGTACAACCTGAGGTCGTAGTTGCAGCCGCTTGGGATGTTTGTTAGGTCAATGGTGGCATTGCTTGCTTTCGATATTGTGAATTTGTAGTAGTCAACGTCGCTGGCCGTATGGATGTTTGCATCGGTTATCGTTACATTGTTCGATATGCTGGTCGCAGCTGCCATAGTGTTGTTCGGCTCGTACCTGTCTGCAGCAGTTGGATAGTTTTTCGCTCTAAAGCAATAATATGAATTGGAACTGCCTTTGTATGAAACAATTTTCACATAGTAGTTTGTATTTGCTGAAACTTTGTACGTTATTAGTTCGCTTGCGTTTCCAGCACTTAATGAAGAAAACAAAAGGTTTGTCCCATTTGACGCATAAAGGTATAAATCGTAATCGCATCCGGAAGGTATTTCGCCGAGCCAAAAATTTGCTTGGCCGGCACTTGAAAAAGAAACAACAAACCAGTCAACATCAGTTGTGACGGTAATCCTGCCATACATGTTGTCGTCATCGTAAGTTCGGTTTGCTTGAGTATACGAGTTGTTTGGCTCAACTTCGTAACGGTTGACTGAAGCCATCATGCGGTAAGCGTTTGTGTCATTCAGCTCAAGAGCGTCTGGTGTGCTGTCTGATGCATCAAGGCTGTCAGGAATTTGATCTGGTTCTGAAGATTCGAGTGACTGATCATCTTCGTTAACCGTATCAATACTGACTGAATCAGAGAGTTCTACAGGAATAAAATCTTCTGTTGCGCCAAACAGCATCACTGGTGGCATATTAATCGCTAGTCCGATTATTAACAAGTGTAAAGACATCCGAATTAGAAATTTTTTCTCATAAATAAGCTCCTTTCTCTTCAATAGGTTAGAATAATCAGCCTCGCTTCAAGTTGAGGCTTGAATAATCAAACAAGGAAAAAACTGACTTTTGGTAATCCAACGAATCCTCAAATTCACTTTGATTTTACCATCGTATTAATCAAATGTTGATTACATTTTGATTACATTTTTCAGTTGACTACAGGGTGTATCACAATATCACAAAACTTGGGGTTGACAAAAAGCGAATTAAAGGCCTTACGCAGCTAGTTTATCATTTGCAGCACGGCCATTGAGGTACGAATCAAGGAAGCCGCCGTTGCGTATGGCGCAGCGAAGACCAATCATTATGGTTTTGCCTTGTTACTGTAACTGCAGGTTGGTGCAACTTTACTTTCTTTGGTGCATCGTGTATTTTTGCTCATTTTACTGACAATTGACTTCCGACCCTAAAGCCTCTGTTAGATGCTGAATTTACGCCTCAAACAGCGAGAAAACCCCCGAAACAAGGGGTTTTCTCGCCGCCATCTTTGGATCAAATGTGACGTCTTCTTATGGTGCGGCCGACCGGACTTGAACCGGTACGATTGCTCACACGCCCCTCAAACGTGCGCGTCTGCCTATTCCGCCACGGCCGCAGGCATTTCGTACTTGCATTCCCACTCTGCACAGCCTTTGTAGAAGTCATTGAAGAGCGGGGTCACTTCACCGACGAGGGCGTTCGATGAAATCGCGCCGTAAGTTTTGTAAAGGATGCAGTAATAAGGGAGATCTTCATTCAATATGGCGTTCGCCTTTTCAAAAATCTCCGCCTTCCTGGCATTTGAAACGCCTGACTGCATCTCGTCAAGGATCTCGTCCAGCGCAGGGTTCGAATAGCCGATCCCGTTCCCGTACTCCGAATGCAGGATTTCCCGGAGGTCGTACCTCTCGTTGAACGAATACCCGCCTATGTACATGTCGTAGTCCCCAGCCTCGATTGCCTCTGCGTACTCATCCTCGCTACAGTATATAATATACGAGTCAAAAGGCAATTTGTCAAGGGCGTTTTTTATTATTTGTGCTGCGGCTGTCCTGGGCTGGTTGTCGGAATTGACCAAAACCCTTACAGTTACAGGGTTTCCGTCCCTGTCTTCAGCAAAACCGTCGCCATCCAAATCTTTTAGCCCTGCCTCCCTAACCAGGGCTTTTGCCCTTTCCATGTCATATCCGTACAGTTCGCCTTCATTTTTGTTCCCGTAATAAAACGGGTAATACAAGGTGTCGCTCAAAACCCCGCTTCTCAAATACGCACTGGCGAGGATCTCCTTCGAATCCACCGCGCATGCAACCGCCTGCCTTACCTTTTTGATGCTCATCGCATCGCTGCTCATGTTGAAAGCGATGATTTCTGCCTGGTTCGATATGAAATTGACAGTGTTCGCTTTCATGTTGCTCGTCAAAGTGTCCCTGTCCGTCTCGTCGTTGAACAAAATCGTTATGCCCTCAATGCCCAAAAGGTTCAGCGCGTCTTTCTTGTTTGGGAATACAATAAACTCCAGTTCGTTTTTCGGGGCGTCGCCAAAATAATCCTCATTGGCGGCAAGCGACAGCTTCGACAAATCGTTGTATGAAGATAATTTGTACGGCCCGGTTCCAATAGGGGTAAAACCACTGTCGTTCTTTTTGACGTCTGCGGCCTTTTTGAACTGGTGCGCTGGCAGGATCGGGAACACTAGGTTCTCAAGGCAAACGTTGCCCGGGCTGCGAAAATAAATATCCAGTTCGTAGGGCGCCGACTTTTTTAGGGCCACCGACTTGATGTTTGAGACGTAATCCGAGTACAGGGTGTCTTTCCCGTAGGACAAGCTCAAGTAGGCGTCTATTGAAAACTTGACGTCCTGCGCTGTCAATTCAGCCCCGTCGTGCCACATGACCCCCTGTTTCAAAGTGATGGCAAGCGTCAGCCTGTCCTCGCTGAAAACAAAGTCGTCAACCAGCCTTTTTTGCGGCGCCATGTGCTCGTCCAGCTCAAACAAGCCGTCGTATATGAGCTTGCTGATGTAATAAGTGTCAACATCCTTTGAGATCATCGGGTTCAGCGTCCTGACTTTCTCCATAGGCAGGTAAACCACCCTCTCGGTCCTGTATCTAGCCTCGGTGCTTCCAGTCAGAAAAACGCTGTTCTCGCCGCATCCCGACACGGAAAGAAGCGGCAACACAGCCAATGCCGCCGCAAGCACCCACAATTTGCATTTTTTACAGCCTTTTGCGCTTATTAACCAATTCATCCAGTTTTCCATAAAGCTCTTCGATGCTCCCTGAATTGTCAATGACTATGTCTGCCCCCTGCCGCCTTTCTTCGCTGCCGGCTTGGTTGTCCATAATCATTTTAACGTGATCCCGTGAAACCCCGTCCCTTTCCGCTGCGCGCCGCAGCCTTGCTTCTGCGCTTGCTTCAATCACCCATATTTCGTCCATCTCAGGCATCAGACTTTTGTCCGTTTCAAACAGGAGCGGAACGTCGAGAAACACAATGCCGTCGTAGCCCGACTTTGCAAGCCCGTCAACCCTATCGTTCATGATACCCAGAATCGCGCCGTGCATGATCTCGTCCAACCGCTTTTTTTTATCATTGTCTGAAAATGCCTCAACCGCCAGTTTTTTTCTGTCGAGGGTTCCGTCCGGGTTCAAAATGCCGCTGCCAAAAAACGACGCAAGCCTGCCCAGAGCCTGCGAACCCGGCTCTGCGACTTCCCGGGCTATTTTGTCCGCATCCAGCACAGCGTACCCTTTTTCCGCCAAATAGGCCGACGCCGTCGATTTGCCGGACCCTATGCCGCCAGTCAACCCAATTGTCTTGAAGCATCTGCCGCTCATTTCAATTCGTACCAGCTCTTTCCCTCGCCGATGCCAATGTCAAGCTTCACGGCAAGATCCATTGCGTTTTCCATGCTGGCGGCAAGCAGCGTTTTCACCGCGCCAATTTCGCCTTCTGCCGTTTCGACAATGAGCTCGTCGTGCACCTGCAGTATCAGCTTCGACTTCAAGTTAGCCTCGGCAAGCGCCCGGTGCACGCTAATCATGGCGATTTTAATAATGTCGGCGGCGCTCCCTTGGATGGGGCTGTTCATGGCGAGCCTTTCCCCCAGCTGCCTCACTGTGTAGTTTGACGCGCTTGTTTCCGGGATCGCCCTCTTCCTTCCCATTATTGTCGCAACGTACCCGTCGCGCTTCGCCGCTGCAACCTGCTCGTCCATAAACTTCTTGACGAGGGTGTACTTCTTGAAATACTCGTCGATGTACTTCTCTGCTTCTTTCCTGGTGATGTGGAGCTCTGATGACAGCCCGAACCCGCTCATCCCGTATATCACACCGAAGTTGACCGCTTTTGCGTCGCCTCTCTGAGCTGCCGTCACGTCGCCTTCAGGTATTCCAAGCACCTTTGACGCAGTCAGCCTGTGTATGTCCACACCGTCGTTGAACGCCTGAATCAGCTCAGGGTCTCCTGACATGTGTGCCAGTACGCGGAGTTCAATCTGCGAATAGTCGGCGCCAACGAGCGAGTTGCCGTCCCCTGCGACAAACGCCTTGCGTATCTGCCTTCCCTCTTCGCTCCTCGTAGGTATGTTCTGCAGGTTTGGTTCGGTGCAGCTGATCCTTCCCGTCGCAGTCACCGCCTGCTTGAAATGCGCATGTATCTTCCCGTCCCTGTGTACGAGGGGCAGCAGCCCGTCTATGTAGGTACCCTTCAGCTTGGCAAGGAGCCTGTATTCTAGGATTTGTTCGATGATCGGGTGCTTGCCGGCCAGCTTTTCAAGGACTTCAACGTTGGTGGAGTAGCCGGTTTTCAGCTTTTTCCCCGTCGGAAGCCCAAGTTTTTCGAACAGAATCCGGCCCAGTTGCTGGGGCGAATTGATGTTGAATTCCTCGCCGGCATGCCGGACTATGGCCGCTGACAGCTTTTCCAGCTGCGCCGAGATGTCCCTGCCTGCGTCTTCAAGGACTTTTCTGTCAACTGAAAACCCCCTGTGCTCCATGTCCGCAAGGACTTCTATCAGGGGCAGCTCGATTTCATAAAGCACGCCCTCAAGGCCTTCTTCGCTGATCTTCGCAGACATGGCGCCTTCCAAGGAATCCACTGCCGTGCACCATGTTTCCGTGTACTCCAAGTAACCGGGGGCAGAGTCAGAAAACAGGTCGATTTGGGCATTTGCGCCAAGAAACGACTTCTCGTCTTCTATGTCTTCGCAGAAATATTCAAACATCAGCGTTTTGATATCATAATTGCTTTTCCCGGGCTCAATCACGTACTGCGCCACTTCCGTGTCGAAGCCGGTATTGAAGCTGCCGCAATACCCGTTTGCCAGCAGCGCATAGTAGTCCGCTATCAGGTTGTGGCCATGCAGCCGGGGCTGCATTTCCGACAAGGCGGCAAAAAAACCGTCCATAAGCCCTTTGTCCTCGCCGCTCAGGTAAAAGCAGCCGTCCCCCGCCAGCAGGCCTATGCCGAACAGCTCCGGGACGTCCCTGTGGTTTTTGTCGCTGAACACCTTTATTACAACATTCCCTGGCGCTTCCATGCTTTTCGCCAGCCGGCTGAAATCTTCCCGAGACTGCACCATTGTCCTTTCAGCTATATGGCGCAGCTTTCCCCTGACGCAAGCCTTCGGTTTCGTGGCTGCCGCCCCGGCGGTGTCCAATTTCTTTAAAAAACTGTTGAATTCAAGCTTGACGTACACTTCGACCAGTTTCCCGTAGTCGGGCTCGGACACTTTGAACTCTTCAATCTCTATCGGGATCGGGACATTCGTGTTGATTGTGGCTAGCCTTTTGCTCATCAGCGCCAGCTGGCTGTTTTCAACTACTTTGCTGCGCAGCTTCTCGTTTTGTATCTTCTCCGGCGATTCAACAATAGCTTCCACGCTGCCGTGCTCAATCAAAAGCTTCTGCGCGGTTTTTTCACCCACTCCGGGGATTCCGGGGATGTTGTCGGACTGGTCCCCCATAAGGCCTTTGTAGTCTATGAACTGCTCTGGGGTAAAGCCGTACTTTTCTATCATTGCCGCCCTGTCGTAGGTTTCAAAATCAGTGATGCCCTTTTTCGTTATGATGATGCTTGTCATGTCCGAGGCAAGCTGCAGCTCGTCCTTGTCTCCAGTGATGACAAGCGGGCAAAGCCCTGCGCTTTCGGCTTTTTTCACTACCGTCCCAATGATGTCGTCAGCCTCGTAGCCGTCAATCTCAAGGATTTTTATGTTCATTGCTGACAAAACTTCCTTAAGCAGCGGAAGCTGCATAGCCAGCTCAGGCGGCATTTTTTTCCTGCCTGCTTTGTATTCGGCGTACTCGGCGTGCCGGAAAGTGGGCGCTTTCCTGTCGAAAGAAACCACAATGTACCCGTGCTCGTAGTCCTTTTGAATCTTTGCCAGCATATTAAGAAAACCGTATACTCCTTGAGTATACAGTCCTCCTTTTGTCATCATCGGTTTTTGCATAGCGTAATAAGCCCTGTTCAGCAGGCTGTTGCCGTCTATGACTACCAGTCTTCGCTTTCCCTCCATAGCTCTCCGTCCCGTCCGAAATACAAGTACGTACTAACGGTCTCGTCCCCGCCGGGCTCGTCAACATACTTGATGTCCACATAGAATATCCACAGCCCTTCCGAAGCCTTTTCGTATTTCGCCACTTTGTAGTTGAAACCGGAGAGCCCGTCAGCCAAGCGCTTCAAATAGTAATCGACCATCTGCGCGTCCCTGTCCTCCGGCACGTTCCTGTTGGAATCCACTACCACAGGGTCCGGCGGTTCTCCGGGATCCTCATAGGGCGGAGGGTCCACGTACCCGGACGCTTCTCTTTTCTCTTCCGCAGCCGGGGCAGCGCTGACGCCCATAGCGGTGTCGGCTACTGGCGGCGCTTCGGGCGGCGCTTCAGGCAGTGCTTGGTTTTCGTCGTTTCCCTGCTCCTCTTCCGGTGCCAAGGCGTCGCCTTCTCCGTCAATTGCACCTGCACCGTCGTCCAAGTTGTCAAATACAGGGTAAAGGTCCCTCGCCATGGCATCGTTTTCGTGGCTGTCAGTGCCTGAGAGGCCAAGGCCTTCTGTGTCCGTAGGCGCAGACTCCTGTAAATCGTTTGCTTTGCTCGGGAAAGACGGCACGAACACGTCCATGTTGCTGAACACTATGATGGAAAAAATGCCAATCACAAAGACTGCCGCCAGCCCTGAGACCATTTTCCACCTGCCTTTTGCCGCCGCAGCCTTTTCGGTCCTTGAAGCAGGAGCTTTTCCCGCCGACTTTTCAGCTGCTGCCTTTCTTTTTCTTGAAGCCGGGGCTTCGGTTGATTTTGCCGGGGCCTTGCTTGATTTTGCTTTAGGCTCCCGGGCTTCACTTGCTTTTGCTTTCGACGCAGGGGGTTCGCCGGCTTTGCTCGCGGCGATCGACGCCCGAAGCCTCATGTCAAAGCTAGCAGGAAGGGGCACCTCCGGAACTGCGCGCAGCAGCATGGCGACCTTAAGCAAATCCTCGCATTCGCTCATGCAACCGTCGCACTTGACCAGATGCTCTTCTATTGCCTTAATTTGGCTTCGCTCGAGTTCATCGTCGATATAAAGCGGAAGCAGTTTTTTAACATTCGCACAGTTCATCTGCCTCTCCTTTCTGCCTTTCTGAAAGAATTCATTATAACGTTTAGACGCATCAGTGTTTAATTTGTTCCTGATTTTGCAGATATAATTCCTTTAATTTCAGCCTTGCCCTTGAAATTTTGGATTTTACGGTGCCAACCGGGCAGTCAAGCATCTCAGAAATTTCATCGTACGAAAACCCCTGAATGTCCCTCAATATGAGAATTTCCTTGTGCTCAATGCCAACGCGGTCGAGGCAGCTCAAAATGTAAGCGCCTTCTTCCTTCCTCTCCAGTATCTCGGCTGGGCCAGGGCTGCGGTCAGCAACTTCAATGGCAGCCTCCTCACCGTCGTCGTATTTAAAGACCGAATCCGACTGCTGGTTTTTCTTGCTTCTCCTCAGCATGTCGTTGCACGAGTTGACCACTATCTTGTACACCCAAGTTTCAAACTTGCTCTGCTCGTTGAACTTGTCAAGGTGCCTGAAAATTTTAATGAAACTCTCCTGCAGCGCGTCAAGGGCGTCTTCCTCGCTGGCCATGTACCTCAAAGCCACGTTGTACGCCCTGCCTTTGCACGTCGATATGAGGGCTTCAAAACTGCCCTCGTCGCCGCCCTTGGCTTTTTTTATCAATTCTCTTTCGTCCCCTGTTGTAATCCCTTTTTTGTTAATCATACGCCCGTCTTTCTTGTTTTTTAAAAATATGCTATAATATTGGATATTATACCAGAGAATCGAAAGGAAATAAAGCAAAAAAATGCATGATTATCACATTCACACGAATTTTTCTGAGGACTGCGCCACGCCAATGGCTGAAATGATTGATTTTGCAATGAAATTGGGGATTGAAGAAATTGCGGTTACGGACCATTACGACCCCGACTACCCCGACCCCGACTACCCTTTCGCTCTTGACGCCGCAAATTACACCAGGAAACTGTCCGCAGCTGCGGAGTCCTACCGGGGCAGGATAAAAATCGCAAAGGGCATCGAAATCGGAATCCAAAGCGGGGATACCCTTGCCAAATGCGAGGAAGCAGCCAACGGGTTCCCTTACGACTTCGTGCTGGGCTCTTTCCACGCTGCGCTGGGGCAAGCCTTGGACTCGCAGTATTTCACAAACAGGAGCCCTAAAGAAGGGCTGTACGATTTCTACGTGTGCATGGCGGGCTGCCTGTCGGAATACAGGAATTTCGACGTGGTGGGGCATTTCAACGTGGTTGACAGGTACGTTGACCCTGTGCCGGACTATTCCCCGTACATGGAAATCATCGAAAGCATTTTGAAATCCTTGGTCGAAAACGGCAAAGGGCTTGAATTCAACACTTCAAGCGGCCGGTACGGGATGGGGCAAAGAACCATGCCTTCCGCTGAAATCCTAAAGCTGTACAAGAGCCTTGGCGGCGAGGTAATAACAATAGGATCCGACGCCCACAGAGCGGCGGACGTCGGATATAAATACCATGATGCGGTTGAAACCCTCAAATCGTTCGGGTTCAGGTACATCTCAACATTTGAAGGCAGAAAGCCCAATTTTGTAAGGATTTAGCAGCTCATGCATGGCTCCGTTCAAAATCACTGGCAGACATAAGCCCGTACCCCGGTTCGGCGGCCTTCGCCGCCCTAGCCACCGCTTTTGCCATGGCTTCTACCGCAAGTTCGCCGAGCCCGTCGGCTCCCGCCTCAACCTCGCCAGTAGCCATCACGAATATCGTGTCGCCGTCCGATGAAGTGTGGGCGGGCCGTATAGCCCTGGCAAACCCGTTGTGCGCCGTGGACGCAAGCTTGCTGCACTGTGGTTTCGTCAGTTTTGCATTGGTGACTATGCACCCCAGCGTGGTGTTGCCGGCATAGATGTCCCTGCTCCTGCCGATTTCGTCGAACATTGCCAAAGCCGTGCTTGCCAGCCCGGTTTTTTCTTCGTTCAGGAGCCCTGCCACCTGCTTGCCCGTATCAGGGTCGAACACGTCCCCTAGGGCGTTGACTGCCACGATTGCCGCGCACTGCACTTCCCCTGCGGAAACCGCGTATATGCCCAAGCCGCTTTTCATCATCCTTTCGGTTCCGAAAAGCTTGCCCACAGTGGCTCCCGTCCCTGCGCCGACGCACCCCTCTGCGGGTTCGCCTTTGCCGGCCGCTTCGCAGGCCGCGTACCCCATGGCCCTGTCCGGCCTGCTCTTCGGGTCGCCCACCACAAGGTCGAACAACGACGCGCCGCAGACAATCGGTACCACGGCGACGCCAACATCGAACCCGACGCCTTTTTCCTCAAGGAACTGCATGGCGCCTGACGCCGCGTCAAGGCCGTAGGCGCTCCCGCCTGACAGCATGACGGCATGGATCTGCTCAACCATGTTCACCGGCTTAAGGAGCTCGGTTTCCCTTGACGCAGGGGCGCCTCCCCTGACGTCCACCCCCGCCCATGCACCCTTCTCGCAGATGATTGCAGTGCAGCCGGTGGCGCCTGCGGCGTCCTGAGCGTGACCAATCTTAATTCCTTTGATTTCCGTTACGTTTATCTCTTTCATACTCGCACCTTACATCACAGTCATTCCCATCGCTGCCTGGACGATTGCGATGATTACACCGAGCACAGCCTCGCCGCCCAGCAGCCCTGACGCTATGATGACGCCCGTGCCTTTTCCGTCCCATGCCGGCGCCGCCTTTTGCACGACAAAGCGCAGCGCTCCGCCGATAAACGCCGTGAGCGAAAGGTAAAACGGAAGGTACACTCCAAGCCCAAGCGTCATTACGGGGAAGTTGACCACATACAGTACGCAGCCGGCTGCCAAGCCGATCCAGAACGAAACCACATGGGGTATCCCACCGACCATTGCAGCCACCATCCCAGCCTGAGGAGCGATGAACATCCTGTCAGGGCCAAAGGCTTCGGGCCCGTATGCGCTGAGCATCGCGTAAAACGCGCCCACAGCCACAAGCGCACCGATGAGCCCGCCGACGCTTTCGCCGATCCATTGGGCTTTCGGGTTGGTTTTGAGGACGTACCCTGCTTTGAAGTCGTTCATCACGTCGCCGGCAAGGCCGCATGCTATCGCAACTATCGCAGCAACGTAGACTGCCTCAACCTGGCCGAGGGACGGCGCCACCTTGGCGGCGAGGAGCACGATTATGCCGAACACCTCCATCGGGTTGATCCCCGACTGCCCCACGCACTGTGCGGACATTGAAGTGGCAAGCCATACGCCGAGTATGGTAATTATGCTGGCAATGGCACCCATCTGGCAGACCGTCGTGAAAACAACAGCAAGCAGCACCATGACAATGGGCGACCACCTGAGGTCAACAAGGCTGTTTTCCATGGCTGACCTGCTGAACATCGGCCCGAATATCTCCTTCGCCTTTGGCAGAATGCCCTTGACGATGATACCCACGCCTGTCCCGACCATGAGCCCGATGCCAAGCGACGGTTTTATGGCAGCGGCAGCGTCTATGTCCCAAAAGCCTGCTGCCACGCCGATGGATTGGATGCCGAAGTCGCCGATTAAAGCTCCGAGGAACCAAACGCCGATGAAAACGGGGCCTATGATGTAGCCAACTGAAACCAGCATCGGCGAAAGCCACACGCCGACCCAGACTCCTCCGGACATGGTTCCGACAGCAGCAGGCACAGCCTCTCTCCCGGTGATCAAAACCCATGCGTCCCTGAAAAACGTGAACAGGGCAGCAGCACCAAGGGAAATGAACAGCGTGGCGGATTTTTTGCCTCCCTCGTCCCCCACAATCAGGGTTTCGGCTGCCGCCTGCCCCATCGGGTACGGCAGCTGCTTCGTTTCGACGAAGTACTTTCGTATGAGGGCCGTGAAAATCAATCCAAGGATTACACCGCCAAGAGTTACCATAAAAATTTTAAGTAAATTCACATTGGCTGACGGATCCAGCATAAATATGGCAGGGAGCGTAAAAGCCAGCCCTCCTGCTGTCATTGCGCCTGCCGACATTATTGTATGGGTAACGTTGATTTCATTGATGTTGGTCTTGCCAAACAGTTTTAGGAACGCCATTGAAACAAGGGCGACAAAAATTATTGGCCATGGCAGCGCCCCGAGTTTGAGAGCCACGTACATCGAGCTCATGGTAAGCACTGCCGCACCGACGCACCCGATGAGGACGCCTCGGATAGTCAGCTGTTCATTGAAAGACTTTGCGTATTTGATCCCTTTCGGTTCTTCCGACATAAATAATCACCCTTTCCATGCATACAGCGCCTTCATGTTGAGGTCTACCAGTTTCGCCTTCCCTCCTGTAAAAGTCTTTTCCATGGCAGCTTTTATGCTGCTCTCCGACACTACTCCCGTTACTTGGTAGATTGCACCAAGCATGACCATGTTCGCGACCTTAGTGTTTTGCAGCTCGGCCGCAAGCCCCATGCAGTCTACGTTGTGTATCTTCGCGCCTTCTTTTTCGACACCGCCCGTTATTATTGAAGCGTTAACGAACAAGTCGCCGCCCGGCACGATCAAATCCTTGAATTTCTCCAGCGAGGGGCCGTTCATTGCAGCTACGGCAGTAGCCTGCGTGACCAGCGGCGAGGCTATTTTCTTGTCGGAAACGATTACGGTGCAGTTCGCGGTGCCACCCCTCATTTCAGGTCCGTAGGATGGCATCCATGTAACTTCCTTCCCTTCCATCATCGCTGCATATGCAAGCAGCTGGCCTATGAGCAGCACGCCTTGGCCGCCAAACCCTGCTATGATTATCTTCTGCGTGCTCAACTACATCACCTCCTCGGGGCTTCTGAATACGCCAAGCGGGTAGTACTTCATCATGTCGCTCCTCAGCCATTCGAGGGACGCGACCGGGGAAAGCCCCCAGTTCGTCGGGCAAGTCGAGAGCATTTCCACAAAAGCGAACCCGAGCTTCTTTTCCTGAACCTCAAACGCTTTCCTGACAGCCTTTTTCGCTTTTCTCACATTTGCCGGGGAATCAAGGGAAACCCTTTCCACGTACACCGCGCCGCTGATTGTAGCAAGCATCTCGGAAATCCTTATGGGCTTTCCGCAGGCCGCTTCGGAGCGCCCTTCCCTCGTGGTGGTCGTTTTCTGCCCGATCAGCGTGGTGGGCGCCATTTGCCCGCCCGTCATGCCGTATATGGCGTTGTTAATGAAAAAAGTGCAGAATTTTTCGCCTCTGTGGGCGGCATGGACGATTTCAGCCGTCCCTATGGACGCAAGGTCGCCGTCCCCTTGGTAAGTGAACACTGCTGCGTTCGGGTGGACCCTTTTTATCCCTGACGCTATGGCGGGGGCCCTGCCGTGGGCCGATTCGCACATGTCCACGTTCAGATACCTGTGGGACGTTATGCTGCAGCCGATGGGCGCGACGCCTATCGCATCGCCCAAAAGGCCTTTTTCATCAAGGGTTTCCATGACCAGCCTGTGCGCAATGCCGTGGGTGCACCCCGGGCAGTACGTCAGCTTCACGTCGAGCATGCCTCTCGTGTATTCAAATACTGTCTCCATTTACCTTACCCCCTCCAAAAATTCTTTTACCCTTTCAGCCACTTCTTGAGGGTAGATCAGCACTCCCCCTGTCCTGCTCACAAGGGTTGCCGGCCACCTGCCCCTTGTGCCGATCAAAATGTCGTCCAGCATCTGGCCTTTCGAAAGCTCGACGGAAACGACTGCTTTTGTGCTCTCCCCGATTTTGTCAAATGCCTCGTAGGGAAACGGCCAAAGGGTTATAGGCCTTATCAGGCCCGCTTTGATGCCGCCTTCTGCGAGAAGGTCGATGGCTTCCAGCACTATTCTGGAAGTCGAACCGTAGGACACCATCACAACCTCTGCCCCGTCCAAATTGTACGCCTCGTATTCCGGCAGTTCTTTTTTCGCAGTTTCGTACTTGCCCCAGTACCCGTTTATCGTTTCTTCCAGCTGCTCCGTCTGCAAGTAAAGGGACTTGATCACGTTGTGCTCCCGTTTGTCTTTGTGCCCCGCAAGCGCCCAAGGCTTGACTTTCGGGATGTCCTCCTCAGCGAGGGCCTCCTTCATTTCCGGCAGCAAAACCGGCTCCATCATCTGGCCCAGCATCCCGTCGGCCAGCACCATCACCGGGTTCCTGTATTTTTCAGCTACGTCGTAAGCTTTGCCAATGATGTCAGAAGCTTCCTGGATCGAAGACGGGGCGTATACGATAAGGTGGTAGTCCCCGTTGCCGCCGCCCCTGGTGGCTTGGTAGTAGTCGGCCTGCCCAGGCTGTATGGATCCGACCCCCGGGCCGCCCCTGGACACGTTAATGATCACTACCGGCACCTGCACCGAGCACATGAACGACAGCCCTTCCTGCATGAGCGCAATCCCCGGCGAGGACGACGATATCAGCACCCTCCCCCCGGAGCACGCGGCGCCGTACGCCATGTTGACCGCCGCCAGCTCGCTCTCCGCTTGGATGAACTCGCCGCCGGCTTTCATCAGATTCGCAGACATGTATTCCGTCAGTTCGTTCTGAGGGGTGATTGGGTAGCCGAAATAAAACCTGCACCCGCACCTGATGGCAGTTTCGCCAAAAGCCTCGTTTCCCTTCATCAATACTTTTTCTTTCATTTGCAGTCCCCCCTAATTCTCCTTAAACACTTTGATCGCGCCGTCCGGGCACATGAGCGCGCAGCTTGCGCAGGCAATGCATTCGTCCATTTTGTCCACACCTGCGGGGTGGTAGCCCATGCTGTTGACATGCCCGCTCATCCCGATGATCTTTTTAGGGCAGGCTGAAGCGCACAATTCGCAGCCTTTGCACCTGTCTTCGTCAAATTTTACAATTCCTTTAAACGCCATATTTTGTCCTCCTTAATATGTTGTTGTCCATCCATGCATCTCTCATGAAAATCGAGAGCGGAAAAATGCCCAAATCATATCCTGATGCCGATGCTTCTTTTTCGAGCCCTTCGCACAAATCCTTCCTGCAGCAGCTGTAAAGGATGGGAATCCCAAACCGCTCAGAAAGGCCCTTGCACAGCTCGTAGCCCTTTAGTACGTCCTTGCTGCTCGTTTCCTTGAGCATGTGCGTGTTGTTTACTATGCCGCCAATGTCCACCCCCGTTTCGTCCATTATGGATACCATGTGCCTCGCCGCCCCTTCGACTGTGCCGGTCTCGGGCCTGTTTGCGTTGACGACGAAAAGCATGGTTGACCCGTCCCCGAAATACTTGCGGAACTGGTTGAGCACCCTCGCGCCCGAATCGTCCCCGCCCGCGTCGATGACGGCGTGCATGCTTTCGTCCTCCAGCGGCGCCCTGAGCTCCGCCGTTATTGCCGGGAGGTCTGCCGTGATGTCGTAGCCGAAAACATTGCTGTACACCGCAATGCCTTCGTTTTCAAGCATGCCCTGCTTCTCCCTGCTCCTGAAATACGGGTTCGCGATGTCAAGGTCGATAAGCGCGGCGCTTTCATGCTTTTTTTTCACCGCCATGACGTAGTTTATTGCGAATTCCGTTTTGCCGCTGCCGTAGTGGCCGGTTATAATTGTTATTCGTTTTTCCAAATTTGTTCTCCATGTTTTTCGATGAAATTCATTCCGTGTTTTTCGATGAATTTAATCAAGTTCGTCAAACTCCTGTTGACAGGGGTTTCTACGCCGTTCCTGCCGCCGATGCGCACGATGGCGCCGTTTATCATGTCGATCTCGGTTTTCCTGTGGTTCAACACGTCTTGGAGCATCGAAGCCTTCGTTTCTGCCGTGGCTGCACAGACTTCCAACGCATGGGAAACCGGGTCGGGAAACCCAAGTTTGACGCCTTCCGACTCTGCAACTTTTTTTCCCTCAAGCACGGCGAGCTCCAAAATCTCCAGCAGCTCCGGGTAGCCCAGCAGCTCTCCGTTGAAAAGCCCCGTTATCCCTACCAAAGCGTTGATCCCGGCATTGACTAGGAGCTTGTCCCACACCAGCCCGACCACGTTGTCTGATATGGTTGTTTCAAAACCGGCTTCGCTGAGCATTTCATGGACTGTTTCAATTCGGGTCGTTTTCGTCCCGTCAAGCTCCCCGATGACTGTCCTGCCATGCCCCGAGTGCCGCACCTTCCCCGGCCCCAGCACCATGGCGCCTTGGGCGGTAGTCCCTGCCAAGACGTTTTCCCTTCCGACAACCTCGCTGATCAGGTCAATGTTCCCAAGGCCGTTCTGAAGGGTGATCGCTGTGGTCTTTGGCCCGAAGGCCCCGATGTTGCCCAAAACCGCTTGCTTTGTCACGGTTGACTTCACAAATATTATCGCAAAGTCCGCATGGCCAGCCAGCGACGCGTCAGTGGACGCGGAAAGGTTGCCGTACCTGACCGGTTCGCCGCCTTCTTCAAGGAGCAGCCCGCATGCGTTGATTGCGTCCACGTGCTCCTTCCATATGTCCAGCAGGACAACTTCGTTCTTGGGGGACGCGGACAGCTTTGCCCCGTAAAGGCTTCCCATGGCGCCGGCGCCGATTACCGTTATTTTCATATCTCCGCCCTCCGGCAAAAATCAGTAAAGGGTTTTTATGTCTTCTTCCGTTACGCCGCCAAATACGTGGCACTCCTCCGGAAATGCCCCCGATTTCACTTCGGACTTGAAAGTTTCAAGCGCCTCGGTTATCTGCTCGTTCAAACGCAGGTACTGTTTGGCGAACTTCGGCACAAACCTGTCGAAGAGCCCCACCATGTCGTGGAACACGAGCACCTGCCCGTCCGTGTACCTTCCGCCGCCGATGCCGATGGTCGGTATGCCAACCTTTTCCGTGATGAGTTTCCCCAGCTGCTCCGGAATGCCTTCGAGCACTATTGAAAATGCTCCCGCCTTCTCGATTGCCAATGCGTCTTCAAGGACCAGCTGTGCAGCTTCGCCTTTTCCCTGCACCTTGAACCCCCCCATCTTAGAGGCGGTCTGCGGAGTCAGCCCGATGTGCCCCATGACCGGGGTTCCGGAATCAACGATGGCCCGCACCGTCTCTGCCATCTCCACTCCGCCTTCGAGCTTGACTACGTCGCACCTCCCCTCTTTCATCAGCCTGTTGGCGTTCATTATAGCCTGCTCCTTCGACACGTTGTACGAGCCGAAAGGCATGTCCCCCACTATGAGCGGCGAGGGTGCGCCGACCACTACAGGCTTGATGTGGTGAATCATGTCCTCCATCGTGCACGGGACTGTCGAGACGTCGCCAAGCATGGTCATCATCAGGGAGTTTGTACAATTAAAACAGTCCAGTTCTTTATCTCGGAGCTATCACCTGATTGTTTTACCCAGACCATCCACTCATACCAACATGTAATTATGGCTTTGTAGCATGTATTAACCCCATGAATATTACACATTAGGCAATTAAAATTAATTTTTGATATTTACTGCTCCTTCTTCCATGTATACTAAAATAAACATACTTACTTTGACCATACAAATGGCCTAGACACATTTTAGCAACACACATACTTTGGGGTGGATACTGGACAATGTTACACAATGAAGGTGCACAATGAAGAACATGCATAACATTTTTAGACTACATGCATGGTATGTCTGTGATAAGCAGTAAATCAATATACCTTATATAATCATTGATATCAGAACATTCAATTCTGCAGGCATCTTCATATAAAAGAGACACTTATATCGACATACCTGTATTTAGGAGAATACTTAACATATTTTAATACATGGTACAATATACTGTACAAACTCTAC
>Ga0082212_10003531_pt1 | contig 22088 bp, 15 predicted proteins | sample TergutNt197P3_FD_71548 | JGI IMG/M metagenome (GOLD analysis project Ga0082212, IMG submission 71548) | Neocapritermes taracua P3 segment gut microbial communities from Petit-Saut dam, French Guiana - Nt197 P3 | ecosystem: Host-associated > Arthropoda: Insects > Digestive system > Gut ...
GCCGCATTGAGGGCTGTTGTAGCACATACCACTACCGCAATCTGCACATCGCAAAAGCCCTGCAAACACATTTTCCTCAAAGCGTGGCTCGCTTGAAAGATATTCACGCTTTTTAATTTTAATAAGGGGTTGTACCTTATTGAACGTCTGCTCGTCAACTAAAGCCCTGTGCGTGTCACGAACGATTATCCACTCGGATTCGGGACGATATACCCTCTTTTTGCTTTTGAAGGATTTCGTGGTGAACCTCTGCGAAATAAGATGTCCGCAATACTGCTGATTCTTCAGAATGTTTCTGACCGTTGTTGCGTGCCAATAGGTGAGTTGTGCCTCGCTTAAACCGTCATTCTTGTCACTGCCGTTGACGGAATTGCGATAGGCAGTCGGGATTAGGACTTTTTTCTTTGTGAAGTGCGTAGCGATTGTATAAACGCTGATGCACTCCGCCGCCATCGCAAACATCTCCTTGACGTTCGGTGCGGTTTCGGGGTCTACCGCAAACTGATGCTTGTCGAGCGGGTCACGCATATAACCGTAAGGAGGGAAAGCACCTCGGTACTGCCCTTTCAAAGCCATTGTGCGGACACTTGAACGGATTTTTTTGGAAATATCTCGTGCGTAAAACTCGTTGATTACGCTTTTGAACCCCATGATTTCGTTTTCACCGACAGCACTTGCAACCGTTAGCAGGGGATTGAATAATCCTGTCGAATAATCACATACACAAAAACAGCGAACACCAGTGTTCGCTGTTACTCAAATTCGCCGATATACGCAAGATAAATATGTACTTCCTGCGTTTTAGGTGATGACCGCACGTTTTTAGGATTTTCCCGCACCACCTCATGAACGACTATTTTCTTAATAAATGTCCGTGCCGTCTCCGTAGTCAATTCTGTTATTTCACCTTGTTGTTCTGCGAGTTTTAGAAAACTTTGTACGTTGGCAGTTTTGCTTTTTGCCTCGTCTATTTCAATGCGGAGCGTTTCGATTAATACAGTCAATTCCGATTGCTCTTTTTCGTATTTGGAGAGCATTTTTGTAAACCGCTCTTTATCAAAAACGCCCGACACATGGTCTTCATAAATCCGCTCTATAAGCGTGTCGAGTTCCGCAATTCGTCTTTGTGATTTTTCGAGTTCAGTAGTTTTTGTTTTAATCGTCTTTTCAACATTTATATTAGAATTCTTATTAACACGCTTGATAAATTCTTCTCTGTTACTTAACGCAAGCGTGAGTGTTTCTCGGAGTTTAATCAGCACCAAAGCCTCAATTTCATCTCGCCGTATTCCGTGCCGAGTGCAGAAAGTTTCCCTTCCACGCAGTTTTCGGTAACGAGAGCAGATATAATACTCATATCCACGATTGAGACTTCGGGTCAGCTTAAAACCACAATCCGCACAATAAATTAAACCGCTTAACATACCGAGGTCACCGCCCTTAGTAACCCTGCGGCGAGTATCACGCAATCGCTGTGCAGTCTCGAAAATCTCGATTTCTACTATTGCGGGATGATGATTTTCAATTACAACCCATTCCTCTTCGGGGCGTTCAATTTGCTTGTGATTTTTATAAGACGGAGTGGTATGTTTCCCAGCAATATATGTCCCAACATATGTAGGGTTGTCGATCATTCTTGTAATCGTTGCCTCAGACCATAACGTCTTGTTTTGATGATTGCCTTTTTCAATTTTGGCATATTCCCTCGGAATTATAACATTGTTCGCCGAAAGCCATCGTAAAATATCTGCATAGGTTTCACCCGAAATAAACTTCTTAAAAATTGTGCTGACAATCCCTGCGGCGTATTCATCCACCAACCACACAGATTTATCATCGCCGACTTTGTAACCATAAGGTGGGTAACTCATCACCTTGCCCTGCAACGCACTGGTTCGCTTTGCGGCACGTTGCTTTTTACTCGCCTCGGCTACATAATACTCGTTTATGACATCTCGGAAAGTTGCCATGATGTCGAAACCCTTAATACTATCAACACCATCTGCGGCGGCGATAAAACGCACGTTATGTTCATCAAAAGTTCGAGTTAATAAACCGACTTCAACAACATCACGACCGAGCCTTGATTGGTCTTTGAAAATTACAACTGCGACATTTCCCGCCTTGACTTCGTCAAGTAAAGCATTCAAAGCGGGGCGGCTGAATACCGTCCCCGAAACGCCATCGTCAATGAAAAATTTTGTGTTTCCGAAACCATTGTCAACGGCATATTTCGCAAGCATCGCCTTTTGGTTAGTAATTGAATTTGATTCACTATCAGCACGGTCTTCCGAAGATAAGCGACAGTATAGTGCAGTGATTTTATCTGATTCTAAAGCCATTTATAAGCCCTCCCATCTTCTTGCTTAGTCCCATGTTACCTCTAAATGCGGCATAAAGCAAGGCTTAATTAATGGCATTTTTAGACCCATTTAATTCGTCTGCAATGCGGTTTGTAGCAAGCCGCACAAGTTTGTCAACGGCATTCTCACGAGCGTTTTCGTCAAAGTGCGTATGCACAATATAAGTAGTCGTTCCGATTTTCATTTCGCTTGTCTGCGAACGGATTGGTTTGTTTTCCATGAACAGATACTCCTAATAAAAGTTATCTTTTCACGTCCTCATTTACAGTCGGTTTCCCCTCATCGACCGCCTCCGCATTCGGCAACCCCTGTATCACATCAGGCTCAGATTCCACCGCAACAATATCCTCAAACGACAAACCATGTTCATTTTGTTGGAATATTTCTCGATGCGTTTCGTGCCGATATCTATAATTTTAACATCTTTTTTAGTGTTTTTCATAGTGAAATCACTCCTTTTCGGCGTAAAAACGCCTTGTTTTAATGTTCAATGATATGCGGGGAGTGCGGGAAATATATTACTTGTCCGAAAAAGCCGCAAAAAAACACGCCGAAGGTTATTCCTTCGACGTGTCGATTGTTGTTGAATTTATGGTTTTGCAACCTTTATTGGATTGCCTCGCTCTTCTCTGTCTCTCAGATATTTTTCAATCCGTCCACGCAACTCTGGCGAAGTTCGAGTGACAGCCAACTTTTCTTTTTCGAAGTAGCTGTGCATGGAAGGATTGATTTCATACGATTTTAATGCAGATTCAGCTTTATCTTCTGCGGCATTAATCCGTTTCATAGCCTTTTGTTCTAATTCCTCCATTTGCATAAAGAAAAGGTTCGATTTTCGTCTATCGGGTTGATTCCATCTAAAAGAGTACGTTTCATCATTAATTACCATACGAACCTCTTTGAAATCACGTTGATATGCAATTATTAAATCATCACTGGAAAAAGAAGATGTGCTTTTTACGCCGCTGTTTTCTGAATCTTCATCATACGAATGATTATGAGTAACTATACAGCCTTTTATTTTCGATAACTCCTCATCCGTAAAATTCACATCATTTTCATCGTAAGTCGTTTTCTCGAAAACGATATTCCCATCAGCAGTTAGTGTAAAGTAAACGTAGGCAAAGTCCATAAACCGCCGAAAACAAGATAAATCGTATAAAAAATCAAAGAACATCAAGGGGTATCGCATTAGCGTATTCGGCAAAATTCTCTTTTATCCTTAACTCACCCAAGCACTGCCCTAAACTTACACATCTTTCCTGCTTCGTTCCAAAAACGCCGTTTCCTACGGCGCCTCTGTCCGAATTGGTTTTCATTGTGTTTGTCACGTTATCGCCCTCCGCTAAATAAATAGGTATACAGAATTTATATGCGAAAAGACGACCAAAAATTACATTATAGTCGGTTAATTTCAAATACGAGGATTTTTTTGCCAAATAATGAGTCAAATTCCGGTAACGGTGAAGGTAACGGTTACGGTCATAATCGTCTGCGCGCCCACAATTGCCAATGCGGTGCGGTCGAGCGAGCTTCCCTCAACGGTAGGGGCTACATTCGCCCCAGTAAGCCGTTGCACGCCCGTGTTCCATGCGTCCCACAACGGAACGAAAATATGTCCGCTGTGAACGTCATTTTGATATATGAGCGGTAACTCGCCGCCGGTACATTGAATAGGCACGGTACCGTTTACGAGTATTTCGTTTATCGTTACCCGCGCATTCCATAAGCTTGAAGCGGGGCCGTCCGCAACGGGTGGACCCGCGTCTTCAAAGTTATCCTCATATTTGTCGGCGAACTTTCCGCCGGTGGTCATAAGCGCGAAATTAACAATGCGCGGTTGACCGACAATAACGGTAAGCGTTTCGGTAAATGTTCCGTTGCCCTTAATATCAACGGGCGCGCTTCTGCTGTTTCCCCATGATGTACTGTCTCGCACAACAAGCTGTAGTGATGCGGGAGTTATACAATTGTAACAGGGGAGCGCGCCTCCGCAATTCGAGCATACCGGCGGCGGCTTTTCTATTGTATACTTTCGGCTGTTGTCGCATTTTTGAACCTCGTTTGCTCTCATAAAGCTAATATTAACCGATGACAAAATCTCGCCGTCCGCTTTGGTCAGCCGCAATGTCTCGCCGAACCCCAAATTAAAATTAAGCCGCGCTCGCTTTTTTGCCGCCGAATCTGCGCCGTTGCCGTTTGTAACAAAACGAAAAACCGAATCGGGTTGTATTGTATCGCCGGGCAATTGCCACTTGAATAAATTATTACTGCTGTCCGAAAGATACAAGCCTCTTGTCGAAACGGCTTTGTCGGTGGGGTTATATATTTCGACCCAATCGTTACCCGCCGAATTGAACGACGTGCCTTTAACCGCGCTGATATACAAGCCCAAATCGAGCGACTTTTTAAAATACAGTTCTACGGTTGACGCGCCGCCGATTGTAACGACCTCTGTCGCGGGCATTTGGACGCCGTTGATTACCCAATGACTTATTTCATAACCGGGATACGGCTTTGCCTTTATATCTATCGTGGTTCCGTTGTAATAATTGCCCGTCTGCGCGTCATTTTCGTCAATAAGGCGGCAATTCATAACCGCAATACCGCCGACCGAGGTTGACGTATTAACCGCAAAACGAGCGTAACGATTGAACTGTGAGCCTATGGTAGTGCTGATAAACCCGTACATATAGTCGGAGCGTTGATTTATAAAACTACGAATATAGCCCCACGACCCCCGATAACTGCCTTCCGTAGGGTTCCAAGACGGATGCCCCCATTGGTCAACATAATTGATTTTATTCACGGAGGAAGCATAACTAAGCTCGGGTATAAGCCGCGAGCTTAAGCCGCTCAATACCGAATCAACATTGTCGGGCAGCATGACCCCCTCCATCAAATCGACAAGGGTGTTGGCAAATCGAGCTTTCATATCGTTTCGCTCAAGTATGGCTTTGAGTAAGGCTGATGTCCCCTGCCATTGCGGATTGTTAACGGTTCCGCCGTACAATATATTATGGATGGTGTTAATGCTTGCTTGAGCGTCGTTCCATGAATTGAAGGCGGCGTCCATATCGTGCGGGAGCCAAGTCCACTTTCCTTCTCGCAGAATTGTGGGGAAGTTCGGGTCGGCTTTTTCCTCATCGGTAGGAACATACCGCCACATCTCCATGTTATGATTGGGCCAGTCTTGGTTTTGTATATATATCTGAAAAGCGTAATACAACATTAAATCGTCAATATTAACCCGACTTTTAAACGTGTTCCAACGCGCATCGTCAACCAACCCGCCTTTTGCATATTCGTATACATTGTATTGCCAGTCAACAATTGCCTCGGGGACATCGCTTTCCCAATAGCTTTCGCCGCCCTCGAGATACCAATAGTTTTCGGTAACGCCGCCGTGTTTTCTTCTGAGGTGGTTTCCCGTCCGCGGTGTTTTTACCCACGCAACCCCGTAATACTCGCCGTTGAGGAATACGGCGGCGGGGGTGTGCATTTGTGTTGTGGGAAGTCCCGCTTGTTTCAATAAAGACGAACCCAACTCATCGCGAATAAAGCCGTCGGTTCTGTCGCTTCCGCCGTTTCGGAGCCTAATTCTTCGATATTGATACATCAACTGTCCGTCTGATGAGTTTTCATTAAAAAACGGAAATCTGAACGGGTTCCACTCGCCTTCTTTATCGCGCGCATACAGCTCGAGGGATTTTTGACAATGTGCGCGGGAGTAACCGCCCTTTACCCGCATTTCGACCTCCTGTGCTATGTATGATGTTCCCTGTGAATCGAACATTTCGAGATATGCTCTGCGCCCCGAATCATCACCCCGACGGTTAAAATTTGCGGGCGAGGCGGGCGTTTCGTCAATATCCCACGTATAACCCTGCGTTGGATATTTTCCATATTTTGCGCGGTATTCCTCCCGCCATGTGTAGCGGTCAATCCCAAACTCAAACACTCCGTCATAATAATTGTACAAGCCGTGCGGGTCGCTGTTAAGCGTGAAAATTAATGTTTCGTCGCTAAACCGCTGATTAACGGTAACACCCTTGACATAGTTTTTTACGACAACTGTAGAGTATTCATCACCGATAACGGCATATGCCCTTATCGAAAAAACATCGGTTAATGCCCCCGCAGTCACAGAGAGAGGGGCGTTATAGAGAACGTCCTGCGTTACCGAGGCTTGCGTAAAAAAGTCGGTGTCTCTTACGCACCTTGAGGTAGGGATACCGTTTAATGCGTAGTATATTTTTGCGTTTTCGTCGGTTGCGGTAAGCGTCAAGTTGAACGATGAGTCGTAAAACCCCGATTCATGCGAAAATATCACCTCGAGCGGCGACCCCTCATTATTATCATTATTATCGGACTCTGCCCCCGCAAAAAGCGGCGCGCCTTCTCCCAACAAAGAAAGTATTAATCCTATAATGACAAATGCAGACAAAAACGATTTAACTTTCATAAAAACCCCCGTATATATCAATAATTAGGTTTGTTCTGTTAATATTATAACATTTTAATATATTTTGTCAATAAGATTGTAAATTTTTTAAATCTATGTTATAATTATTTCCAATCTGTTAAAAAGTTTATTGTGGAGGTATTTATTGTGAAACGTAAAAATCGTATATTATCGTTGACATTAGCGGCGTCATTATTGTTTAATCTTATTTTTTTGTACAATCGTGAGGTTGCGGCGAGCGATACACCCCCGCAAATGGAATGGGGCGCGTTACCCATAGGCGGCGGCGGGTTCGTTTCGGGAATCGTCGCGGGGAAAAACACAATGTATCTCAGAACCGATGTCGGCGGCGCATATCGCTACGAAGACGGCAAATGGGTTCAAATGCTCGGTTTTGTCAGCGAGGAGAACAAGGGTTACTTGAGCGTCGAGTCAATTGCGATTGACCCGAACGACGACGATAAGGTATACTTATTGGTGGGGTGCAGTTATTTCAGCGATGCCCGTACCGCTATTATGAAAAGCACCGACGGGGGCAGGACATTTCTGACAATAGATGTTTCTTTCCATATTCGGGTACACGGGAACGGCGACGGCAGAAACAACGGGGAGAGAATCGCCGTCGACCCTACTACCGGCAGTGTTTATGCCGGTGGCAGAACCGGTTATCTTATTAAAGGTATAAACGAAGGGCTCGAATGGTTTAAAAGCGGGCTTGAAAACGTCATGAACGCAACAAAGAACTGGCCCTCGTGGACGTCCAATTCTGTCAAGACGACCGACAACGAAAACGGGATTTGCTCGGTGGTGGTCGGGAGTAACGGACACGTCTACGCGGCCGTCTCAAAGACGGGCGAGGCGAATATTTGGCGTTCCACAAACGGCGGTACCTCCTGGTCAATACTTTCCACGGCATTGCCTACGAACTTATTCCCGCAAAAGTTAAAATTCGCGCCGTCGGGCGAGCTTCTCATTACTTATGCAGATAAGCACGGCAATAATATGGGGCCGCAGTCGGGCGCGATTATTCTTTACAATATAACGACAAATACCGTCCGCGATATAAGTATTACCCAAAACGACATATGGGGCGAAGGCGGTACAAACAAATTGGCTATCGGAGAGGTTTCGTACAACCCCGATAATCCCCAACAAATGGTCGCCGCTTCAAGCGGAATGTGGAGCGGTCTTCAAACGTGGTCTGCCTCGGGACAGGATTTGTGGGGAGATATGATTTTTAAGTCAACCAACGGCGGCGCGTCGTGGACGCGGGTCGATTTGGGCAATCCTTGGTCGTCTTCCCCAAACTATTTACGTGACGGCGGGGTTACGTGGATACCCGGTAAAAGCCTTCACTGGAGTTCGAGTATTGTCGTAAACCCGCAAAACACCAACCAAATATTGGTGACGTCGGGCAACGGTGTATTCGCCTGTGACAATATATGGGCGGCAACCCCGCAGGTATATTTTAAACCCGCCGGTGTTGAAGAGGTCGTCGCGCTCGATTTTATAAGCGTACCGGGCGGAAAGAATTATTCGGCAATAGGCGACTATGACGGGTTTGTACATTCCAACCTGACCGATTATCCCCCCGTTCATTCGCCGAGCATGGGTTCGACAAGCGGGATTTCGTATAATATCGCGACGAATACAATTATGCGGGTCGCCGAATACAGTCAATGGGGCGATGCGCCGACGGTAAAAGCATATTATTCAACCAATGCGGGGACTTCGTGGACGGCAATGGCGAATCTCCCTAACGGAGCTTACGGCGGAAAATGTGCGGTTGCTCAAGATTACAGAGGCGAGGAAACAAGTAATGAAATATTCTTTTGGTCGCCGGTAAACGGAAGCTCAAGTTATTACTCTGACAGCTACGGTAATTATTGGACTGCTTGCCCCGGACTCCCTAACAACGTATACATCTATGCCGAGGGAGGAACCGTTTACGCGGCGGGTAACGGCAGTTTTTATGTTTGTGATACGTACGGCGGCGATTTAAGCTTTCAAAAAAAGAGTATGCCCGATATTATCGGTGACGGCCCGGTAAGGTTTGCCGCAGAACCGACGGGCGTTAATACGGGTAAAGTGTATATTCCCGGTAAAGACGGCTTGTATGTATCATCTGACCGTGGCAGTAACTTTACCAAAGTGGCGGGTATTACCTCTGTAAGCGCGGTCGGTATCGGTAAAAACAAGCCGGGCAGTTCGTCTTGGTCGGTTTATATCTGGGGCAAGGTCGGTGCGGGCGCGACGGGGATTTACAGAAGCACCGACGACTGCGCGACATGGGTTCGCATTAATGATGACCAACACCAATACGGCGGTCCCGGAAACGGCAATTTCATTGTCGGGGATATGAACGTGTACGGAAGACTTTACATGAGTACGGTGGGTATGGGCATTATTTACGGCGATTTGATTACGGACGGCGACGACGTGCATCCGTCCGACTGTACACTGCACAACTGTACTATTTCGCCTTGCAACCGTCCTTGTGAATTACACGTATGCGCCGCCCCCGCCTGTAACCGCACCTGTGATTTGCACAACTGTACCATTTCCCCCTGCAACCGTCCGTGTGAATTACACGTATGTATCGACCCCGCTTGTAACCGTATTTGCGATTTACAGTATTGTACAATCCCGCCCTGTGACCGACCGGAACCTATGAAGGATTTGTATATCAGCGAGATTAGCAGAGAAGCGGACACGGGCGATAACGAATGGGTGGAAATTACCAACCCGAACACAAACGTCAGTCTTTCGACAAAAGGGTTATTCATTTCGATTGACACCCCGCCCGATAATCCCGATGACGAGCCTTATATATGGCAAATGCCGTCGCTCATTGTAAGACCGGGTCAATCGGTATTGATTAGGATGGATTCCGGAGGTAGTGGGGAGTTAAAACGAGCGGACATAATAAGCTTTGACTTTAAGCAAACGGGAACGGGAATCGGGAATGCGGTTTATTTAACAGATGCGGCGGGAAATGAAATTTTCAAGTTTGAAATCCTGTCGAAATTCGATATATAATAGTAGGAGGCATTAGAAATTGCTTAAAATACTCAAATATTTAATCCCAAAGGAATGGGCGCAGGCGGCGTTCTGCCTTGTATTAATCGTAACTCAAGTTTGGCTCGACCTAAAACTCCCCGACTACATGGCGGAAATAACACAGCTTGTACAAACGCCGGGGAGCGAAATGGGCGATATTTGGAACGCGGGCGGCTATATGCTTTTATGCGCGTTGGCGAGCCTTACGACGGCGGTCATTGTCGGCTTTTTTGCGGCGAGAATCGGCTCGTCTTTTTCACAGCGTATACGCGGGTTGATTTTCAATAAGGTCGAATCCTTCTCTATGGAAGAAATAAACAACTTTTCGACCTCGAGCCTTATTACCCGCTCGACAAACGATATAACACAAGTGCAAATGCTTATTATTATGGCTTTACAGATTGTTATAAAGGCTCCGATAATGGCGGTATGGGCGATTACAAAAATCGCGGGAAAAGGCTTTGAATGGACGGTTGTAACGGGGGCGGCGGTAATGATTGTACTCGTCACCGTCATTTTTCTGATGATTTTTGTCGTTCCTAAATTCCGCATGATGCAAACCCTTACCGACAATATAACCCGCGTCACCCGCGAAAACCTCACCGGTCTGCGGGTGGTGCGCGCATACAATGCCGAGGATTATCAAGAGGATAAATTCGAAGAAGCCAATCACGAATTAACATATGTACAGTTGTTTACGACCCGCGCAATGTCGGTAATGATGCCCATTATGACCATTATAATGAGCGGGCTTTCTCTCGCCATTTATTGGGTGGGGGCATATTTGCTCAACGCGGCGAGTCCGTTCCCGGTCGGCGCGCCCGGCACCGCTTCGTTTGTTCCGTCCGAAAAGATGGAGGTTTTCGCAAACATGGTGGTGTTTTCACAGTACGCTATGCAGGTTATAATGGCGTTTATGATGTTGGTGATGATTTTCATTATGCTACCGAGAGCGAGCGTTTCGGCAAAGAGAATAAACGAGGTAATTGATACAAAGCCGAGAATAAAAGACGGAACAAAAACAAAAGGCGTTGATGGTAAGGTCGGCGAGATTGTATTCAACAATGTGAGCTTTAAATTCCCCGACGCAGAGGATGCCGAAGAGTATGTACTCGAGGATATAAGCTTTAGCGTGAAGCGGGGTGAGACTGTCGCGTTTATCGGCTCCACCGGTAGCGGAAAAACCGCACTTATAAATCTTATTCCGCGTTTCTTTGACGCGACAAAGGGTGAGGTTTTAGTCGACGGCGTAAATGTTAAGGATTATAAGGTAGAGTCGCTTATGAACAAAATAGGGTATGTCCCGCAAAAAGCGGTGTTGTTCAAAGGCACGGTCGAATCTAATATTGCCTACGGCGACAACGGCTCGAAAAATGCAAAAGCCGAATCGAACGAGGTTAAGTGGGCGGCGCATTTGGCGCAGGGAGCGGACTTTATCGAGGGTATGGAAGGCGGTTACGGCGCGGAGATTTCACAAGGCGGCGCGAATCTTTCGGGCGGTCAAAAACAAAGGTTGGCTATAGCGCGTTCAATTTTCCGCCGCCCCGAAATATATATATTCGACGATTCGTTTTCGGCGTTGGATTACAAAACGGACAGCGTTTTGCGTAAAGCGTTGAAAAACGAAACAAAAGGGGTTACAAATATAATTGTCGCGCAAAGAATAGGAACAATTATGGACGCCGACCAAATCATAGTGCTTGACGAAGGAAAAATCGCGGGAAAAGGCACGCATAAAGAATTGTTGGAAACCTGTTCGGTGTACAACGAAATAGCGGTTTCACAATTGAGCGAGGAGGAATTGGCGTCATGAGCGAAAACAAAAATAAACGCGGCGGGCGCGGGAGATTTGGCCCGCCACAAGCCGGAATGACCGTTGAAAAAGCAAAAGACTTTAAAGGCACATGGGGAAAGCTTATTGTTTATTGTCGGGGGTATATCCCCGTAATTGCCGTAGCGTTGATTATCGCGGCTTTCGGTACCGTTTTACAAATAATCGGCCCGGATAAGCTTAAAGAAATGACAAACGAAATTATGAACGGACTCCCCGCGCTTCTCGGCAATGAAGCTTCTGCGAGCGAGATTGATTTTTCGGTTATTACAAGAATTGGGTTGACGTTGGTATGCTTTTATGCGACCGCGGCAATTTTAAGCTTTATTGAAAACTTTATTATGGCGACAATAACCGCAAAAATATCCAAACAAATGCGTACCGGTATTTCGACCAAAATAAACAAAATGCCGCTCAAATACTTCGACAAAAACAGCTTTGGCGACGTTATAAGCAGGGTTGTGAACGATGTAGACACAATCGGGCAAACGCTTAATCAAAGCCTTGACGCGCTCGTAAGGGCGGTTACAATGTTTATAGGCGCGCTGATTATGATGTTTTATAACAGCCCGATTTTAGCGTTAGTCGCAATCGGCTCTACATTTGTCGGTTTTATATTAATGGCGGTTATAATGTCAAAGTCACAAAAACATTTTAAGGTACAGCAACAGGGACTCGGCGACATCAACGGTTATATTGAGGAAATTTATTCGGGGCATAATATTGTAAAGGCATATAACGGCGGGCGGGAAGCCCGCGAGGTGTTCGAAAGGTACAATGAAACGCTTTTCGACTCGGGCTGGAAGTCACAATTTTTATCGGGATTAATGATGCCGATAATGGGGTTTATAGGCAACCTCGGTTATGTGTCGGTTTGTGTAGTCGGCGCGATTTTAACGATGAACGATAAAATTACATTCGGCGTAATAGTCGCGTTCATGATATACATTCGCCTTTTCACCCAACCGCTCTCACAGCTTGCACAGGCTATGCAATCGCTTCAACGAACGGCGGCGGCGGGAGAGCGCGTATTTGAGTTCTTTGATGAAGAGGAATTAGACGACGAGAGCAATAAACAAAAAAGACTGACCAACATAAAAGGCGAGGTTGAATTTAAAAACGTACACTTCGGGTATGTTAAGGATAAGACTATTATTAACGACTTCTCCGCAAAAATAAACGCAGGACAAAAAATCGCAATTGTCGGGCCGACGGGTGCGGGAAAAACAACAATGGTGAATTTATTAATGCGGTTTTATGAAATAGATTCGGGCAAAATCTTTTTGGACGGAACGTCAATAAGCGACGTTGCGCGAGAAAACGTACATGAACAGTTTTGTATGGTGCTACAAGATACCTGGCTCTTTGAGGGAACAATAAAAGAGAACATTGTCTACGCAAAACAAAACGTAACCGATGAAGAAATTAAAGCCGCCTGTAAAGCCGTAGGCCTTCATCATTTTATACGAACGCTTCCGAAAAGCTACGACACAGTGCTTAATGATAAAGCGAGCCTTTCTGCGGGACAAAAACAGCTTCTTACGATTGCGCGCGCCATGATTCAAAACTCGCCGCTGCTTATATTAGACGAAGCGACGAGTTCTGTCGATACGCGCACGGAGCGTCTTGTTCAAGCCGCAATGGATAAGCTTACGGTAGGAAGAACATCTTTTGTAATAGCGCACAGACTTTCTACAATAAAAAATGCAGATATGATTTTAGTCATGAAGGACGGCGATATTGTCGAGAGTGGGAATCATATGCAATTATTGGAACAAGGCGGATTTTATGCCGAATTGTATAATAGTCAGTTTGAGCGCGCTTAATACTTGAACACACTTCCCCCGATAAATTCGCGGACGAGCGAGTTTTTGGGAACGCCGTCCATGCTCACTCCGTTGAGTTCCTCGAGAACCTTTACCATATCTTGATATTCGCTGAGACCGGTGAAGTCATTGGAGTTAATAAGCTCTTCTAACTCTTTGACAATAAATTCCTTATACGCCGCCGCTTCATATGCCAAAAAGGTGTCTATGTCGTGTTCGGCGTAGCATTTATACGGCGCGATATACTTCTCCTCTCCCACCTGTACCGCTTCGAAAAACTTAAGCGTTTGCTCGGCTTTTCTGTTACGGAAAAGCTTATCCCGAACTAATCGGCGCATAAGTCGAATTTTTTCGGGGTGCAGCTCCGAACCGTCTGCGGCTTTTATGCGCGTTCGGACGCTTACATAAACCCCCGCGGATACATCTGTAAATTTCCCGGTCACTTTTGGGTTAAGAGAGTGAATCCCCTCTAAAATTATCATCTCATGCTCGCCGCGCTTAAACTTTTCTCCTTCTAACTGACGTTGATTTGCAAAATCGAATACGGGCAATGTGAACTCGGTACATTCCCAAAGCTTTTCCATATGCTCGTTCAATAAATCCATATCGAGACGTTTTGGCGACTCATAATCAATCGTGCCGTCCGCCTCGCGCTCGTTGCGCGGGTCGTCTACCGAAAGGAAATAATTATCCATGGACATTGAGTGGGTCTTCACACCAAGCTCACAAAGCTGTTCACGGAGCCGAAAGGCGGTTGTAGTTTTTCCCGAACCGGACGGCCCCGAAAGCAATATAAGCGGTCTTTCCGCCTCCTGTTCAATTAAGAATTGCGCGGTCATTTTTAACTGCCAAAGGTATTGCTCCTCCGAATTTGCAATAAAAGCGTCCGTATCTGCCGCGCGCCTGTTCATTGTTGCCGTTGTTAATAACCTCATTTTTATTACCATTCCTTTCCGAGCTTTAAAAGCTCTGCAACCCCGGTCAAGCTCTCGAGCTAAATGATTCGCTCGTAAGCCCTCTTTCAACATTATTGCTTAAAAATCTCACCGATTCTGTCTTGTATCTTTTTTGTGAAAACTTCAATAATCTGCTTTGACGGTTCAATTAACGCCCGTTCCGATTTAATTTGTGACACAATTTCTTTTTGGATATCGAGAGATGGTAACGGGATTTTTAATGTATTTAAGCTTTTTATCGGAAGCTGTGGTTGAGCCGTTCCCGAAACTATATTCTCAATTTGTTTTTCAATAAAATCGGATAAGAATAGAAACATTAAATATTCCGAATCAATTTGTTTTGTGTCCGGTCTTAAAATTACCATTCCGGAATTTATTCGTATATTATCATATTCTACATCATTTGAATAATAAGCGATATTACCGACCGTTCCTCGCGTTGTTAAAACAATATCATTTCTCGATAATTTCCCTTTGCGTAATTGTACATCTTTTAATTTTGTAACGAATTGTACCTTCTCAAAATTGAAAAATCCTTTTCTTACGTTGCTTGTGTTTAAGAATAAACAATAACCTAATTCAAAAAAATCGTTTTTTGAAGGATAATCAGAACCTCTGTCACCATCAATTATCTCAATATCTGTTTCTCTCAAGCTTTTAATTTTCCATTCGGAATCAACTTTAATATTGGGCTTATATCCTTCAACAATTGCTTTTGCCCCGTTTACAATTTGTTGATAACCTTCGAGTTCTTTTACTATTTGCCGTTGCACATCTAAAGGCGGTAACGGGACGTCGATATTATTCATATCTCTCTTTGTCAGCTTCCCTCTTGTTGTCCCCGATATATACTTATTTAAATTCATTGCGTTAATAATAAACATCAAATATTTTAAATCCGCGTTTTCTTTTGCGATTAAAACATGGGCGTGATTGTTTACCCAACATTTTCGATTCATTATATATGAACTGTTTTCATTGCTTCCCCATACGCCGCCGTCCTCGGCGAGACAAAGGATTTCTTGATTAAAAATAAAACGGTCGATATAGTCTAATACGCCGGTTGCGCCGCAATATGGGTATATTTGCTCGCTTTTTATTTTTTCTCGTTCTTGCTTATTTAAAGGTTTTCGTTTATTATCCAAACATTCTGTTATATCAGATAATTTATACGTAGAAAATTTTGAACTATATACTACTTCGTTTTCATTATACCTGCTCCCCACTAAAATAAATGAATTTTTACAAACCTTATCGAGCGGGAGCTTTTCAAATGTCGAATTAATACATTTATTTTCGTTTTCTTTTTTTATATTTGTTTCGGCTAAAAGATTATCAATATCATTAACCCCCTCAATCCTTCGCCTTCCCGTGTCTAAAGTATATCCGTCATTTTTAACGTCAAAATACCATATATGCTTTTGATTTTTTTGTTTTTGTTTTTTAATTATTATTATGTCGCTTTTAACGCCCGTGTTAGGGGCAAACGTCATTTGCGGAAGAGATATAACCGTTTCTAATTGATAGTCTGTGATTATTAATTCTCTTAAATCGGTGTAAGCTTTATTAGTGCGGAATAAAACGCCCTCGGGAACAATAATTCCGCATCTTGCGTTTTCATTATCGCTTAATGCTCTCAGACAATGCAGTACCCCCGTTATCTCCGCCGATTTTGTGTTAAATCCGTAAAGCCCCGCGTGTTCGGTTTTCATGTTATATCCGAACGGCATATTAGTAATTACTACGTCATATTTAATTGTTTCGTCGTGTATTTCTTCTATTCCGTCTTTTAGAACAGAGGTTTGATTTACAGTATCGGGTGTTGCGTAGCTATCCTGTCTTATAATATTATTATGTCCGTCTCCCGCCAATATCATATTCATTTTAGCTATACGATACATTTGTGTAATATCTGCGCCGTATATTGTGTGCTTTTTAAGTCGTTTTATATTTGAAGAGTTCTTTGCCCACTCGCCCTCATATATATGTTTATACGCTTCAATAAGCATACCGCCGGTTCCGCAAAAAGGGTCGTACACTTTTTCGCCGAATATAGGATTTAATATTTGAACTAACGCTTTTACAATATGTCGGGGTGTAAAGTATTCGCCGAAATCGGTGTCCGCGCCGCCATAGTTACGCAGAAAATATTCAAAAGCGTCACCCTTAATATCGGTGTCGGTGGCAGACAAGTGTAAATCATCTAATTTGCTCACGATAATGTCAAGAATATTCGGGTTTACCAAATACTCAATAGGAGAAAGAACATCGCCGCCGTATGATTGTTGAAAATGCGTAAAAGCCTGTCTGTTAATAAATGCGTGTAAATCATCACCCTTTTTCTCGCGTATTGCGTTCCATTTGCACCATTCGGGAAGTTTTTTAATAAGACTGTTGCTTTCGCTTAATTCTGTTATTACTTTCAAAAATAATAAATTACAAAATAATTCTATTCTGGGTAATCCCGTGCTTACGCCCGCTTCTCTGAATTGGTTGTTTATATCCTTAAATATATTTAAAAGTTCTTCACGCGATTTTATTATTCTCTCGTCCATAGTAAACAATTCATTAGTATCTATATATTCAACCGCCGCCGAATGATTTATTAGCTTTGTAACTTCCTCTTTGTTTAAAAATAAAGGTTTTTGTTTGGAAATGTGTAATGTCTTCGTGAATACGCCGGTAGTAGCTATAATAATAGGCGCGTTTATGGCTTTTGCGTATTTTGCCGCCTGTTCTAATGCTTTAGATATGCTCTCATCGGGCTTTTTTGTTTCTATCACTATTAGAGGTTCGTTTGAATTTTCTTTATACAAAACGTAATCGGGACGCGTCCCTTTTAAAGCATTTGCTTGCTCTTTTGTTTTTACGGATTGTTTGTACACGTTGCGATTCGGCAAATGCGGGTCATCTTCCCACCCAAGCGTTTTCAGCCGTTTATCAATAATCGTTTCGACATCTCGCTCAATCATTTTAACACCCCCTTTTATAATATATAAAACCCAATGCTAAGTTATATCAAACTCCTTAAACACGATAAACAGCACCCCCGCTATTAATAAAACCGTAACAATTATAACAATTTCGATACTGTCGGTAAAAGCCGCCGCAAAAAAAGCAAATATTGAAGCGATTGCCGCGCCGACGCCCAATTTCACTTCTTCCCCTGCAATTTCCGCTACAGGGACTTCATCACCACTTTCTGTGCCGCCCAAATAATCAGAAATATTATTGGCGGGTCTGACATACTGCTCCCCCGCAGACACAGTCACAGAAAACATCATTATTATAAAAAGTATACACATTATTAATTTTTTCAAACTATACTCCTTAACGGATATATTTTAAGCATTATATCAAATTCCGCAACCTTCGTCAAGCTTGCATATAACCTCATCAAATCTTTCGATATATTCATAAGGATATTTAAAATTATAATGCTTTTTCATTTTTCCGTATTTGTCGAAAATTCTCGTTGCCCCGCCACAGCCCGCCGCTAAAACCGTTGAGCTTTCGTCCATCATATATATATTGTATAAACACATTTTGGATAAATCGCGAGTGTAGCCTATATTATCGCCGCGAGATTCTCGAAGCCTGTACAAATAATACGGGTGATACCCCCGCAGCTTTAATATATCATATGCCGTTTGGGTCAATTCAACCGAACAACCCGATTCAATCCGCTCTGTTCCTTTTTTATGCGCGAGGCTGTGTACCGTTATATTGTCGGGGGAAAGCTCCGTTATGCGGTTTATACCGTCAATAAACATTTCTTCGTTTTCACCGGGAAGTCCCGCTATTAAATCCATGTTTACCGACGAAAAACCCGTTTTGACCGCCGCATTAAATGCGGAAACGGTATCGGCAGATGTATGCCCTCTTCCAATTTTTTTAAGCACCGAATCGTTCATGGATTGCGGGTTAACAGAAATGCGCGTTGCGCCCGCCTTTTTCATTATACTAAGCATATCGTCGGTGAGCGTTTCGGGGCGACCCGCCTCAATTGTATACTCTTTAACCCCGCTTAAATTAAAACAATCGGATACTGTAAGCAAAAGCCTTTGAAAATGCTCCGACGGTAAACAGGTCGGCGTTCCCCCGCCTACATATATCGTTTCGAGAAACAATTCGTTTGCGGCGGCATACTCGGCAAGTATTTTCAGCTCCTTTATAATAAGCTCGGTGTATCTCGGAATTAATCGCCATGATTTTATCACCGATTCGCTCACAAAGCTGCAATACCTGCATCTCGACGGACAAAACGGTATTCCCGCATACAGACTGAATCGTTTTTTGTCAACGGGTAAAACCTTATCCTGGACGGCAATTATTTCGTCGGCTAATGCTAACCTGTCTTGTGCAATTCTGTAGTCCGATATAATATCGCGATTATCCCTAATGTACTTTATGGGGCGCACACCCGTAAAGCTTCCCCACGGAAGTTTTATCCCCGTTATCGAAGAAAGTCTGTCGTATAATCGTATACAATACTCTTTTTTAGATTCGCCGTCTTTTGGGAGTTTAATATCTTTATAAACCGCCTCGTGTATAGGAAAACAAGCGTTGCTAACATCAATCCCAAAGGCTCGTATAATCCTCTCTGCGGCGTATCGGTAAGGGTGGTCGGTCATAGTATAGCTATTCAACAACTTGATGTTCCAAATCGTCTTTTTCTAATTCCATATAATACTGGTAAGGTTCATGCTCCTTATAAATATCTATTAATAACCGGGATATATTTTCTATAACAAGCAAATGGTCTAAAGTTATAGTATCCTTAAATGTAGTATCTTTGTTTTTCTCTATAAATAGAATATTATCTCGAATTCGTGTAACAAAATCCGGCATGGTTTCACTTTCCCCTAAATTTGAAAGCATATCGAGTAATTTTATAAATAATGCCTTACTCCCCATACGCGTTAATCTACCATTTATATAATCCGTTTTTTCTAATGAATAGTCTATTATATCACCATTTTCGTTTTTTCTCGGATATAAACCGTTATCGCCTTTTTCATCACTCGTTAATTCTTCTACAATTGTAGTGACCGAATAACCGAGCGTTGATTTCATCCACTGTATTGTGTCCTCGCGTTTTTTTCCCTGTGCAACTGCATCTTCTAAATAATCATGAAGCATAGCCGCAGCATACATAACATCATCTCCGTGTGAAAATTTATAATGTGCACACAATCTGTAAACTTCGGTACAGTGGTCTTCATACGGCAAATTCGTTGTTTTTCGTGTTTTTTTCTCATAAGCGCGTTTTGCCATTGCTCGCGCCATGAAAAGCTTCGGAAAAAGCTTAGATTTTGACCCTGCTACAAGATGTGTTTTTATATCATAGTATATATTATCAATCACATAACACTTTCGTTTGTTGACCGGCTCTTCTTCAACGGGGTACTCTTTGTCTTCGATTACGACATATTCCTTGTCGTCAATTATTTTAATTTCTGCCATTTTAATAATCATTCCTTTCCGAGTCTTAAAAGACTACATAAAACCTGCGCTTCTTTCAAACCACTCCTTATAAATCAATCAAAAAAGGGTTACTGCGTTTTTCTCTTTCGAGCGTTGTTTCGTCGCCGTGTCCGGGCAAAATTCGATAATTACCTTGCATCGCCTTGATTCTTTCGAGCGAGTTCATTTGCTCATAATGATTGCCCGACCAACCGTCGATTCGCCCGACCGACCCCTCAAAAAGCGTATCTCCCGAAAAAATCACATCACCGACGGCATATATAACGCTTCCCCCGGAATGTCCCGGGGTTGCAATTACCTTAAACGCAAATTTGTCGTTAACCGTTACAATATCATTGTCATTAAGAAGCTCGTCCGCTCGACACGGTTTCCATTCCTCGGGCATAAACGCGGCAAAGGATTTATCTGCGTCGCTTAACATAGGCTCATCATTTTCGTGAATACAAATCAAGCCGCCCGACATTTGCTTCAAATCCGCCGCCGCCGAAATATGGTCAAAATGTCCGTGCGTTAAAAGAATATATTTAAGCTTAGCCTCTTTCACGGTTTTCTCGATTTCCGCCAAAATTAACGCGGGGTTGCCGGCGGGGTCAATTACAACGGCGTCTCCCCCCTCCGCAACAATATAAGTATTCGTATGAAACGAATTTAAAACTAACTTTTTAATAATCATATATCAATCCTCATATTCCTAATAAGAGCCTGTTTTTAAGAGTTAAGCGGTGCATTGGTGCGTTTAACGCTTAATACGCCGTTAGTTTTGCCGAGCGTTTTAATAAGACGACCGAGCTGCGCTACGTTTAATACCTCGATTGAAAACGAAAAAGAAGCTTTTCCGTTTTTTAAAATGCTCGAATGACTTCCGATTATGCGAATATTGTGGTCTTTTGATATTATCGTGATAATATTCATCAACATTCCGCTTATATCCAACGCTATAACCTCAATTGTTGCCGGGTATAAAATGCGCGAGTTTTTTTGCCACTTTACCGATACAACTCTGTTTTTATCCGCCTCTATTTTCATTCTGTACGCTATATTGGCACAGCCCTTTTTATGAATCGAAACGCCGTAGCCTTTTGTGGCAAAGCCGATTATATCGTCACCGGGTAACGGCGAGCAACAATTGGCTAATTTAACGCTACAATCTCCCCCGCCTTCGATTATAACCCCCATAACCCTTGTGTTAATTTCTTTTTTGTTTTTTTCGTTGTTGCTCGAAGCCTTAATTGCTGTGTTCGACGTATTTGACACATTAGGCGAATTCGAAAAAGACATACTGCTTTTTTTATCCAACTCTTCCTTGAACCCGTCGCTAATCCACTCCGTTGCGACCTTTATCTCAACGCCGCCGTAGCCTATTGCTTCAAAAAAAGCCTCAAGATTATTATAACGGTGATTATTGGCAATAATCGTCAATTCGTTTTGATTCTCCTCAAAATCAATTCCCATACGCATAAGCGTTCCTTTAACATACTCGCGCCCCGAGAGCATATTCTCGTCCTTGCGGTTATGCTTGAGCCAATGTCTGATTTTGCTTTTCGCTAAATTTGTTTTTACATAATCTATCCACGAACGGTTAGGCCCGTAATCGGGTTCATCAGAAAGCACAACCTCAACAACGTCTCCCGTTTTTAACATCTGTCTGAGTCCTACGTTTTTTCCGTGAACCTTCGCGCTTACCATTTTATTGCCTATTTCCGTATGAACGGCATATGCAAAATCTATCACCGTAGATTCTTTGGGAAGATGTTTTACGTCCCCCTGCGGCGTAAATACCTCAACCTCATCGCCCGCAATATCGTCGCGAATAATCCTTGAAAGATTTTCGGTGTCGTGCGACTGCCACTGTTGCTCCAAAAGGTTGCGAATAAACCCAAACTTACTCTCGAGCTTATTTGAATTAAGCCCGGTTTTGTATTTCCAGTGTGCCGCGACCCCGAAACGCGCCGTCGTGTGCATTTCGTGTGTGCGAATCTGAACCTCAAACGCCTGTCCCTCTTTGCCTAAAACGACGGTATGAAGCGATTGATACCCGTTAATTTTGGGGTTCGCAATATAGTCTTTAAAACGCCCCTGCATAACCGTAAACATTTCGTG
>Ga0082212_10003532_pt1 | contig 22084 bp, 22 predicted proteins | sample TergutNt197P3_FD_71548 | JGI IMG/M metagenome (GOLD analysis project Ga0082212, IMG submission 71548) | Neocapritermes taracua P3 segment gut microbial communities from Petit-Saut dam, French Guiana - Nt197 P3 | ecosystem: Host-associated > Arthropoda: Insects > Digestive system > Gut ...
CAGCTGGTCGCCGCTTTTCATCCGCCCGGACAGGATTGCGTATTCAATCTGCTGTATAATCTGCCGGTAAATCGGCACCCCGTTGTCCGGGTCAAGGGAAAACAGAATTGTACCACTCATCTAGTACAATAATACATTGTTTTTTTTGTTTGTCAACAGAATAATTTTGTATGCCCCGATTGACACTTGCCGCGCAGGCGTTACAATTACCCAATGGTCAATACCATAACAGAAATTGATATTGTAATCCGCCTGTGCCTGGGGTTTGTTGCGGGGGGTATTATCGGTTTTGAACGCTCCAGCCGCCGCCAGGTTGCGGGGCTCCGGACCCATATCCTTATTGCCCTGGGCGGGACCTGCCTTATGATGCTGTCGATATGGCTGCCCCAGAAATTTACCCCGGGGAACGGCGACCCGGGAAGGATTGCCGCCCAGGTTGTCTCCGGCATGGGTTTTCTTGGGGCAGGGGCAATAATACGCCTGGGCAGTAACATTAAAGGGCTTACCACTGCCGCATCTCTGTGGCTTGTCGCCGCAATCGGCATGACCATTGGGGCGGGGATGTACATTGCGGCGCTTACTGCGGAAACCCTGAGCCTTGTCGCACTGATGCTGCTAAACCCGCTGGAAAGGAAATTCTTCCCCGAAGCCCGGCACAAAATACTGGAAGTATATTACAACAGCTGTGAACCCGATACAAAAACCGCCCTGGAAATACTAAAAAAATTCGGCATCGAAAACAATTCAATAAATTTAAACCTTGGGCGGAAAAAGAAAAAAAACACCAAGGCAGGTTTTCTGGTAAGTATGCCCGAAGCAACCGATGTATCGAAGCTTGCAAGAGACCTTAAAGCTTCGGGTGAAATTGTCAGGATCAAGATAAAGGAAACACTGTAACGCAGGAGGGGAATAATGCAGGAAATTTTTATAAAGGGCCAGAACCTTACAGAAGCGTATCATAAAGCCCTTTATGAGCTGGAAAACAAGGGCACCGTTCTTGACTGTTCCGACTGGAACCAAAAACAAAAAGAATGTGCAATGACCATTCATATAGAAAAACCAATAGCGGAACCCAGAATTTCACGCCTTATTATCGGCGGCCCATACGACCTGCAGCGCTATGTAATGGAACTGGTAGACGGTATTCTGGATTTTAAAATCAATGCCGGCTGGGATTATACCTACCACGACCGGTTTATTAAGTACCTTCCCTATGTTACCGGGGAGCTTAAACGAAACAGGGAAAGCCGCAGGGCAGTAATTTCGATAAGGGACAACGAGACAGACAGCCGCAACAAAGACGCAGCCTGCATGCAGTCAATCCAGTATTTTATCCGGGACGGCAAACTCGACTGCATGATCCTGTTCCGGTCCAACGATCTGCCGGAAGCTTTCTTTTTTAACGCCTTTGCACTCATCATGCTCCAGGAAAAAGTAGCCGGGGAGCTTGGGGTTGGGGTTGGGACCTACACACACCGGTCCAATTCCATGCACTGCTACGAAAAAGATTTCCCGCTTTTGCAAAATTTTGCAAAGGCCATTACGGAAAAACCGCACGAAGACCTGTGCTTTAACTATCTGGATGATTGGGATGAACTTATGAAGTCGGAAATCCCCGGGATCAACAAACTTGTGGAAGAGCTAAAAGCAAATGAAACAAGGCGCTGCGAAAAATAGTATTGCCGCCATGTATGCCAGGGTCCACGGCAGGGTACAGGGGGTAGGGTTCCGGTACTCCGCAACAAGGGAAGCCCACCGGCTGGGTGTAAACGGCTGGGTGCGGAACGCATCCAACGGCGATGTGGAGATTTGGGCAGAAGGGCCGCCGGAAAACCTGGCAGCATACCTGGCATGGCTCCGCAAAGGCCCGCAGTTTTCCCGTATCGATTCGGTCGATACAGTGGAAAAAGAATGCAAAGGGTACTACGATTTTAATGTGGAGTACTAAATTGAAAAAAATACCTGTGTTTTGTTTATTGTTGCTGTGTATAGCTTCCCTTTCTTTTGCCCAAATCTACAACGGCGAGGCAGAATCAAAAAACGGCAGGGAAAAATTTTCCCTTCATTACATAGAATACGCAAACTACCGCTGCCTGCTTTATATTGACGGGGTAAGCATTTTTATTGAAGAAAACCAGATTGAGCACCTTAAGGCAATCCTGGAAAAATTTGCGGAATGGGAAGAATTGGCGGCAGCTGAACATATCAACCTGACAAAAACAATTGATTCAATCACTTTTTCGAGCTTTCATTTTAACCATACATTTTTTAGAGAGCCGCTGATTTTTTACTTTGTCTTTACCGGGGGCCCCGTTAGCCAGCAGAGCCATATTCCCGCCGGTGAAGAACCTCCAGCCCAGTATTCGCTCTTTATAGACACAACCCTGGAAAGGGTTGCCCCGTTCCGCCTCTCGTCGTTTACAATCCGGGAGATGCAGGAAGCCCTTGCACCGGACAAACTTGACGAAGCCTGGGATGCTTACGAAAACCAGAAGGCCCTGGAAGGAATGTTCCGGTAAAAAGATGACACTTTACTCATATTTGTGTATATTATAGAATAGCATCAATGAGCAAACTTTGGATAATATTAAACCCCACTGCAGGAAAGGGGAAAGCTGCAGAACAATACCCAAAAATAGACAATTTCCTGCGGGAACGCGGCTGCGATTTTGAAATTTTTAAAACCAAAGGGCCTGGCGATGCAATAGAAATCGCTCAAAAATTGCCCCTTGGCATAGACGACATTACCATTGCCGCCGGAGGTGACGGGACCTGTAACGAGGTTGCAAATGGGCTCTTATCCCGCAGCCCTGCCCTGCCAAAACCGCCAATATTTGGGATACTCCCCATAGGCAGGGGCAACGATTTTTCCTCTACACCCGGAATCCCGGAAGATGTGGAAAAAGCCCTGGAAATATTGATAGCAGGAAAAACCCGGCCCCTGGATGTAGGGCAGGTAAAAGGCGGCTTTTTCCCCGACGGTCGCTATTTTGTTAACGGGATTGGCATTGGCTTTGATACCAAAGTTGGTTTTGAAGCTGCCAAAATGAAAATTAAAAGCGGCATTTCCTATGCTTTCGGTGCGATAATTACCTTAATCCGCTACGAACCGTCGCCGGTAATAAAAATCAATTACGACAAGGAAGAAGTAACTGTCCCGGCAGCGATTGTATCGATAATGAACGGCAGACGCATGGGGGGGAGTTTTATAATGGGGCCGAACGCAATCCTCGACGACGGCCTGCTTGACATCTGTTACGTTAAGCACCAGAGTTCACGGCTTAAATTACTTAACGTAATGCTCCATTACCCCAAAGGGACACAAAGCGAATGCGACGGCGTATTTCTGAGCAGGGCTTTCCATTTTCATTTACAGGCGCTGGAAGGGGGTATGGCAGCCCATATCGACGGCGAGACTGTCTGCTATGACGGCAAGGAACTGGAAATATCCTGCATCCCCGGCGCACTGCGTTTAGTCGGGGTGTAATATGGGTTTTAGGCGGGCTGCTGTTAACCTTGTTTTAAAAAGAATTTTGGACATAATCTGCAAAATCGACGACCGCGAATTTAGAGACGCCCTTTTCAGCAACAAGCCGCTCCTTGTAGCGATAAACCATATCAACTTCCTCGAAGTGCCCATACTCATGACGCATAGTTACCCTTTATATGTTACCGGCCTTGCAAAAGCCGAAACCTGGAGAAACCCGATATTTGCATTCCTTTTTAACACCTACAGGATAATTCCGATTGACAGGGACGGATCGTACCGGGGCGCGTTTATGCGGATCCGTGAAGCGATAGACAATGGTTTTTATGCATGCATTGCGCCGGAAGGGACACGAAGCAAAAACGGGGTTTTGGGCCAGGGGAGAGCCGGGATCGTCCAGCTTGCCCTGGAAACAGACGCGCCGATACTGCCCATTGTCCATTTTGGGGGAGAAAAAATCTGGAAAAACCTCCGCCGCTTCCGGCGCACAAGGTTATGCATAAAGGCCGGGAAGCCGTTTAAAATCAGGTTCGACGGCAGGCCGGGAAAAGAAACGCGGGGGGAAATACTCAGTGAGGTAATGGGGCAAATAGCGCGGCTTTTGCCAACGGAAATGCGCGGTGTATATGCGGAACAGGCGGAAAAAGAAAGTAAATACCTGGACTTTATTTAGTGGTACACATTTTTGACATTGATAAAACAATAATAAAAAGAACCAGCGCATGGTACTTCCTGCGCCAGGCATTAAGCGATAGGGTAATCCGGTATTCCCAAATTAAAAACCTTCCTGCCGAATGGGTTAAATATAAACTCGGCCGCCCGGATATGGATTTTATCGACAAAGCTGTTACGCAGCTTGCCGGGATAGAAGAGGGCGTTCTTAAACGTACTGCAGAAACCTGTTTCCGGCATCATATAAAACCCAACATTTACACAGGAGCGGCGCGGTTAATCAGGGAGGCGCAGGAAAGCGGCGGGGAAGTAATCTTTGCAACTTCTTCGCTTCGCATTATTATTCAGCCGCTCGAATTTTTTTTTGGGGTACATAATTCTTTGGCGGGCGACCTGGAATTTAACGGCGGTATAACAACGGGGCGCCTTACAGGGGGGAGCCTTTTTGGCATAAGGAAAAAAACCGCCGTGGAAGAATGGCTGGGGCGCAACAGTCTTTGCCCCAAAGACGCGTGGTTTTACTCGGATTCCTACACCGACATCCCACTGCTCGAAATATGCGGCAAACCAGTTGCGGTAAACCCCGACAGCACCCTGGCTAAAGCCGCAAAAAAACACGGCTGGGATATTATGCGGTTCACGGAAACAGGAGCCTAGTGTTTTATTGTTGAAGTGTAACAACACTTGGACATTTCTTGTTTTTTATGATGGTTGCTGGTAACATATCATTATGCTTAAAGGAAGATCATTAATAGAGCCGGGGGACTTTAGCCAGGAAGAACTGGAAGGACTGTTCCGCCTTGCGGAAAAAATCGAAGACGACCCGGCATACCTCCGTGAATCATGCCGGGGAAAAATCCTCGCAACACTTTTTTTTGAACCAAGCACCAGGACCCGCCTTTCGTTCGAAGCGGCAATGATCCGCCTGGGGGGGGACTGCCTTGGCTTTGCGGAGCCTTCCTCCAGTTCCGCCGCCAAAGGCGAAAGCCTTGCCGACACGATACGGACTGTATCCTGCTATGCCGACGCAATTGTAATGCGGAACCCAAAGGAAGGGGCGGCGCTTCTTGCATCGCGCTTTTCTTCCGTGCCGGTAATCAATGCCGGGGACGGCGGACACCACCACCCGACGCAGACACTTACCGACCTGTTAACCATAAAAAGAATCCGCGGCAATACGGAAAACCTGACCATCGGCTTTTGCGGCGACCTGAAATTCGGGCGCACGGTCCACTCACTTTCAAAAACGCTTGCCCGGTATCCCGGTATAAAGATGATCTTTATATCCCCCCCGGAGCTAACCGTTCCCGAGTATATTAAAGATATGCTGAACAAAGAAAAAATCTTTTGCAGCGAGGCGGAACGGCTGGAAGAAGTAATGGGCGATTTGGATGTGCTGTACATGACCCGTGTCCAGCGGGAACGGTTTTTTAACGAAGAAGACTATATCCGGCTAAAGGATTTTTACATACTTACACCGGAAAAAATGGAGATGGCAAAAAAAGACATGATGGTGCTTCACCCACTGCCCAGGGTAACCGAAATTGCAGCAGAAGTGGACAGCGACGAAAGGGCGGTTTATTTCCGGCAGGCCAAATACGGTATGTATGTGCGTATGGCGCTTTTGTCTTCTGTATTGGGTGCGGTTTAGGGAGGAGTATATATGCTTAATGTAGATCAAATAAAAAACGGCATCGTTATTGACCATATTAAGGCAGGACAGGGAATAAGGATATTTAACTGGCTTGGCCTGGGAAAATCGCCCCACAATGTCGCTTTTGTGGTAAATGCAAACTCGGAAAGGATGGGCCGCAAAGACATTATCAAAATCGACAACACAATCGCGATTAACCTCGATGTACTGGGGCTTATCGATCCCAACATCACCGTAAACACCATCGAAAACGAAAAGATCACCGGCAAGATTAAGATTAAGCTCCCCCAGCGTGTAGAGAATGTCCTTATCTGCAAAAACCCCCGCTGCATTACTTCTACCGAAAAGGTTCCCCATATTTTTAACCTTTGCGACCCAAAGCAGGAAAGCTACCGCTGCGAATACTGCGACGAAATACGCAGCGCCGCGGATTTCCGGTAACAGCGCCCCATGCAGCTGGTTTTAAAAAACTTCCGCCTGGTTGATGAAACAATGGATTCCCCCGGCTCTGTCGTTGCAGAAGACGGGATAATTAAATATGTTTACAAAAACGCTTGCCATAAGCACGGTATTGAAATTGAACAAGCATTAGACAGAGCCGACATTGTTTTGGACGGCAAGGGAAGCCTTGCCCTAATGCCGGCTTTTGTAGATCTTCATGCCCATTTTAGGGAGCCGGGGTTTACAGAAAAAGAAACAATTGAGTCGGCCTGCCTTGCCGCCGCTGCCGGCGGTTACGGCACTGTTGTTTGTATGGCTAACACTAAACCGGTGACTGACACCATTAAGCAGGCCGAGTCCATAAAACAACGCGGCGACGCCCTTGGGCTTATAGATCTGTACCCTGCCCTTTCCCTTACCAAAGGGATGGAAGGCAAAGAACTATCGGAAATCACTTTATTAAAGGATCATCAAAATCAACCGCCGTTTATTCGCCTTTTGTCCGAAGACGGCAAAGATGTAGCCAGCGGCGAATTGTTCCTGGCGGCAATAAAAGAAGCCCGGCGTACCGGCACCCCGGTTTCCTGCCACTGTGATTTGGACGGCGAAAACAATGCAACAGCACGGGCAATAGCACTTGCAGAAAAAGCCGTATACGAATGCCAGCAAGGTTTGCAGCACCAGCAAAGCTGGCGCCTGCACATTGCCCACGTTTCTACCAAAGAAGCGGCGGCGATGATACGCGAAGCAAAGAAAAACCAGGCCTATCTTAGCTGCGAAGTTACGCCCCACCACATTGCCCTTACCGAAGAAGACGCGACAGCCATGGGTGCAGGATCCTTTGGCAGGGTAAACCCGCCGCTGCGGAGCGAAGAAGACCGCCGGGCGCTTATTGAGGCAATTATTGACGGCACCATCGATGCCATAGCCACCGATCATGCGCCGCACACATATGCAGACAAAGAGCTGGGCGCGCCGGGCTTTACAGGGCTCGAAACAGCTTTTGCCGTTTGTTATTCAACATTGGTAACAGCCGGGCACATCGGCTTGCCAAAACTTTCTTCTTTAATGAGTGCAGAGCCGGCGCGGATCCTTGGGCTTAACCAGGGGGCGGGCGGGCGCGGGTTAATTGCGCCAGGATTGCGGGCGGATTTTGCAATTGCAGATATTGGCGCAGTATGGAAAATAAACCCGGCGCTTTTTAAATCGCGGGGGAAAAATTCACCATTTACGGGCAGGGAACTGAGGGGAAAAATACAAATGACCATCCACAGCGGGCAAATTGTGTATAGGTAACTGGCAGCAGTATAAAAACCATGCATTAATACCGCCTATTGCCGGTTTCCCCTTTTGGGTTCATACTATAACCAATGACAATCAACCAGGAAGATGCACTCTACGATTTCCTTGAAAACGTAACTGAACCCTTTACCCTGGATGATATATGCGCATTTGTCCGCCTGATAGAGCCAAAAAAAAGCGCCCACCTTAATTCAGAGACAGCTTCGTTTATCGAAACAAGGCATATGGCTTTTCCTTTGGACGGGAAGCGCTGGATTTCCCGGCGCGGCGCATTCGAGAAAGTGCGTTTTGTCATTAACCCAACCCGCCTGGAAATAGCCAACGGCATTCTTGTCCCGGGCCACCGTTGCCTTCCTTTTGCAAACCCCGTACTCCTTCCGCAGGAATACCGTTTCCGCTGGAAAGGCAAAGATATTCATTATTCAACCACAGAAAGCCCGCCGGAGGATTTTTACCCGTTTTACACGCTCTTTGGCGAAGAATACGCCCCCCAGTATGTAGCCCGCGACAATGCGGAGAACGAAGCTGCATTTAACTGCGACCCTTACGAGGACCCGCCGGAAGTTTCTATTCACACCCTGGATATGCGGAATATCTACCGTGAAACTTCGTTTGTCCCGGGGGATCACTTTGCCGTAACAACACTTAACTGGAAAGAAGGGATTTTTGAACTGGAAAAGGTAAAAGCCGAAGCATGGCCCCAGGCCGAACTGGACAAATGGCTCCTGGCAGCAGAGGAAGGGTTTAAGTCATCTTTCGATTTTATTGGCCCGGGTACATCGACAGAAGAACAGATCGCCTATGCTTACTGGTTTGGCGGGGAGCAGATGTGCAGCCTTCCTGCCCATTCACTGGAAGATTTTATCTATGAAATTACCGATCATATCGAAACGGTCCCTTATGGCATAGAAACACGCTTTTGGTATGCAGGCAAAGACATCCCGGACAGGAAAGACCTCGAAGGTATAAGAAGCCTTCCCGACAGGACAGTTATAGAAGAGATCCTTTACCGCCACGGGATCCCAATTTCCGAATATGTTGTTCAATCTTATGTGCGGGATGCACTGTACCGTGGCAGGGAGCACAATAGTTTTGATCAGCTGCCAAACAGAATAATGGAAAAGGTTATCCCGCTTTCGGAAGGGTTAAGCGCACGGGACAGGGAATATCTGGTTGATTATATACTGGAAGTATTCAGGGAATTCAAAGGCAATTATTCGCATTTTGCAGACCACGCAATGGGCGCAATACGCCAGCGGGTCGGCGAGCTTCATACAGCAGTGGTTGAGCTTGCGCTTAAGCTCCAAAAAAGCGATATGGACCCTTCATGGCTTCCCAAACATACATTCATCGTACTTTCCCAAATCCAGGGGCATGCTGCAAGCATACTGGAAGACCTGGACAACGACATAGCGCCGCCCCAAAGCGAACTGGATGCCATGGACAATTCCGTAGATTCGATGATCGAAACATACGAAGACGTGCGCGATCTAATCAACGAAGCGATGGGCAATTACCGGAAAAACAACATTGGTATTTGGCAAAAAACAGATGGCCCCAAAAACGCTTCATGGCGTGTAATTCAAATCAGCCTGGGCGGGACAGACATCTGGCGGCGTCTCGTTCTGCCCGACACCTATACACTCCCGGAGCTTGCCTCGCTTATCCGTTCAATATTCAACTGGAGCAGCGAGGAAATTTCTTTTCATGCCGAAGGCGAAACTATCGGCGGGATAAGCAGAAAAGGGATAAGCGAATTTATCTGCGAGATAGGCGCAAAATGGACGGTAAAAATAATCATACTATCCTGGTACCAGGCAAAACCAGGCGAGCGGGTAAGCTGCGTTGCCGGGGCCGGTGCCCCCCCGCCGCGCTTTATCGACGGCCCCCTGCGCTTCCGCCGTTTTATCTCTGCCCTGGAACGCGGCAGCGAAAACGAATTGGGCAGGGATTATGACCCGCATGGCTTCGATATAGATTCATGCAACCGCGTTATACATTCAGGCGGTAACCATGGATCGGCAATTTAGCGTATAATCAACCATTATGCATCGATCGTTCTCTTCCCCGGCGCTGGTGCTTCGTGTACGGTCTTCGGGGGAATCCAACAGGGAAGCGGTTTTCCTTAGCGCCCAGGAAGGGATAATTTCTGCGACTCTCTTTGGGGGGCCAAAGAGCAGGCTTCGATCCCATGTATCCCCCTTTAACTCCGGGCTCCTGTGGACCTACCGCGATCCGGCCAAAGAGTTCCGCAAGGTAAGTGATTTTGACGTTCAGTCCTGGAGACCCGGGCTGCGAGAGCTTTATGAACGAAGCAATACCGCATCCCTTGTCGTAAAGGCAATCCTTGACAGCCATGGCGGCGGGGACACTTTTGCAGAAACATTTGTCATTGCCAACGCCGCCCTGGACGCTCTGGAATGTGCGGACGAACCCTGCTGCAGCCGTGTCCTTATACATTTTTTATGGAAATGGGCCGGGCTTTTGGGGAGCAGGGGCACCGGCCTCCGGTATTGCAGTTCCTGTGCTTGCGAATTCCCGGGTGATGCGGTAATATGGTTTATCCCGGGGGAGGGGTTTCTCTGTAAAAATTGCCTGACTACTCAATCCGGCGATAACAGCATAAAATGGGCGGGTAAAAGCAACTGCGCCGGATTAAGCGGCCCGGCGAGACGCTGGCTTTTGACAGTTGAAAACAAACACCCTTTGGAATTGCCCCGTTATTCTTTGGATGCGGTTTCCCTGGGTGAATTAATTACTTTGACAGGAATGCTGGGGAAGCAATAATGGAGTGGCATAAATCAGAACTTGCCCCTGACGATGTAAAAGCACTAACGGAAAAATACGGATGCGATCTCTTAACCGCATCCATTCTGCTCCGCCGCGGGATTAATACAGGGGAAGAAATCCGCTACTTCCTGGAAGACGATCTACGCCATTTGCGAAACCCATTCGCTCTTCCCGGTATGGAAGACGCTGTAGAACGTATCCTTGCCGCAAAAGAAGAAGGCGAAAAGGTAATGGTCTTTGGCGACCGTGATGTTGACGGAATAACCGGGACAGCCCTATTAACCGACTTTTTGCGCCGTTCCGGCTTTGATGCATGCTGGTGGGATTTTCCCGACAAAGACGAACCCTACGGGCTTTCCACAAAAGCAATTGAAAATTTTGCCGCCGGGTTTGGCACGCTGATCATTACCGTAGACTGCGGCATTTCCAACAGGGACGAAATAGCGCGCGCTGCAGAATTGGGTGTCGGAGTTGTTGTAACAGATCATCATAACCTTCCCGAACAGCTGCCCGATGCCGACGCCCTTGTTAACCCAAAACTCCCGGGGCGCTATTCTTTCCAGCAATTAAGCGGGTGTGCCGTTGCATATAAACTTATTACCGCACTGCGTTTTGCTATGAAAAGCAAAATTTACGGGGAGCCAATCTGCCTTTTAAATACAAGGCCCAGCAACGACGCGATGATCATCGAAATCGCCAAAATCCGGAACCTCTGCCTAATCGATACACTAACCGAAACAGTTGTCCCCGGCATGGTACGCATAGGCAATACACGGCTCCCCGAATTCTTGAGCGGCCAGCAGATACTCTGCTGGGATCTTCCCGTACAGCAAAAACTCCTTACCCAGGCTTTTGGTAAAGGGGTGGAAATCCAAATGATGGACATTGCCGGGGAAATAGGCAAAGCAATACCGCAAACCGCAGGGAAAAGCCTTTTAAGGCTTAGGGAAATTTCCAAACTGGGCAAGTACAGCGGAAACAGCACCGGGGAACTTGATGTACTGCTTAATCTTTTTACCAGCTTTATTCAAAAAACCGAAAACTTTTTTGACGAAGAAAACGATGCGGACCTTCAGCTTGCCGCATTGGGGACCATTGCAGACATTATGCCCCTGCGCGACGAAAACCGCCTTATTGTAAGGAAGGGTATAGAATCGATGCGGAAAAAACCCAGGCCCGGTATTGCCGAACTCCTCTTTAAACTGGAGCTGGCCGGGCGGCCGCTTTCTGCCGAAGACATTTCCTGGGTCCTTGCCCCGGCAATAAACGCATCGGGACGCATGGGGGAAGCCGGCAGGGCAATATCACTTCTTCTTGGGGAAACGCCAAAAGAGCGCGAAGCACTGGTAAACAAGGTAATTGAATTAAACGAACAGCGAAAAGCAATGGTGGAAGAACTTTACCGCAAGGCAGAACCGGAGGCATACAAAAACCTTCCATCCTACAGCGGAAATATGGCTGTGTATGCCGGAGAAAACATCCTCCCCGGCCTTGCAGGGCTGATCGCGAGCCGTCTTTCCGACCGCCATAAAGTACCTGCCCTTGCCGCTTCTTTTAACGGCGACAGGATTAAAGGGTCCCTGCGTTCGGCACGTGATTATGACTTAAATTTTATGCTTGAACAATGTTCCGATCTTTTCCTCCGTTTCGGGGGGCATGATTATGCAGCCGGTTTTGACATGGAAAGAAGCAATTGGGATGCCCTGCAAAAGCGCCTGCAAAAAATAGCCGCAAATATGGAACTTAAAACTTCTGTAGAGGAAACACTGGTAATCGACGCCGAAATTCCCCTTTCATACCTTTCAAAAGAAGAAGATGATACAAGGGTGCGGGACAAGAAAGACCTCTACCTTCTCCACCTCCTGGATCGCTTTGAACCTTACGGCGAAAAAAACCGGCCCCTTTGTTTTCTTTCCCGCGGCCTTAAAATAACCGACATAATGCTTATGGGAAAAGACGAGCTTAAGCATGTAAAACTAACGCTTGATACGGGAAAATTTAAATGGCCGGCCATATACTGGAATGCGGCAGGGAAAGCCAAAGTGGAATTTGACAAAGGCGATACCATCGACATTGTATATTCGGTAAACCGGAACTGGTTTAACGGTTCTTTGACCCCTCAAATGATTATAAAAGACCTGCGCTCCGCCAAAACACAAAGCCCTGCCAGCGCAGCACAGAACGAAACAGCGAATTACCTCTTGCCCCGGAAAGAATAAATCCCTTGACACTATACAAATATATAGTATAATTAAGGCATGATGTATGGGCCTGAAAAGGGAAAAACTACCGGTTTCTCATCGCCTGCCCAGGGGTACGAAGAACAGAATATAGACCTCAACCGGCTGCTGGTACAGAACCCCCCCGCAACGTACTTTTTCCGGCTGGAAAGCGGGGACATGGGGGCTCTGGGCCTGCCGAGGGGGGCTTTACTGGTTGTTGACCGCTCAAAAATACCTGCCCCGCACAGCTTTGTGCTGATTCGGCACGAAGGGCAGTTCCTGTGCAGGCTTTTGGCCCGGCATAACGGCACGGCGGTTTTTACAAACGGCTTAAAGGAAATTACCCCGATAGCCGGAGAAACAGAAATTATCGGAACAATAACGGCCTCCATAAAAACGTATGAGTAACAAGGATTTATAAATAACAATGATCTTCCATATTGACGGCAATTCGTTTTACGCGGCCTGCGAAAGGGTGTTCCGGCCGGATTTGGCGCACAGCCCGATTGCGGTATTAACGAACAACGACGGGATTATTATTGCCCTTAATGCGGAGTGCAAGGCATTGGGGTTTAAACGCGGCGATGTGTTTTTCGAGAACAGGGAAAAACTAAAAAAATGCGGCGCTGCGGTATTCTCCTCCAACTATACCCTCTACGCCGATATGTCTGCCAGAATGAATTTAATTTACAACCGGTTCGCCCCCGATGTGGAAATGTATTCGATAGACGAGAGTTTTCTTTTTTTCCCGTCGTGGAAAAATACCGACTACAGCGAACTGGGGCAGGAATTAAAACAAACGGTTACCAGGGAAACCGGAATCCCGGTATCGATCGGCATTGCACCGAATAAAACACTCGCCAAAATGTGCAACAAGCTGGCAAAAAAGCGCGGTGGCGTATTCGACTGGAACACGGCCGATCAGGACGGGGAACTCGGCAAATACCCTGCCGGGGACATTTGGGGTATAGGCTGGTCAAAAACTGCATTCCTGAAAAAGCAGGGGATAACCACCGCCCTAGACCTGAAGCACTACCCGCTGGAAAGGGCAAAAAAACATTTAACCGTTACCGGGTTCCGGACGGTTCAGGAGCTTAACGGCATTAGGGCGATAGACAAGGTTGAAGAAGCGCCCCGGCAGGTTGTAATGGTATCGCGGAGTTTCCGGGCGGCAGTGTACGAACTGGACGATATTATTACAGCTCTGGCGGAATATACCCAGGAAGCGGTTAAGCGCATGAGGGCAGAAAAACTGTCCTGTAAATATGTAAGCGTTTATTTAATGACCAATGCCTGGGCCAATGGCGAGCAATATTTTAACCAGTGCAGCGCGGAGCTGCCTTATTTAAGCGCATACCTGCCGGAAATACAGGCAGCGGCAAACGAACTCCTTAAGCGTATTTACCGCCCTTCCTACAAGTACCGCAAGGTTATGGTCGCCCTTGCCGGGCTGGGGCATGATGAAAACCGCCAGCTTGATTTATTTGACACAGCGTATAATTATAGAAAACAGAGGGAGCCGATCATGCAGGTTTTTGACGCCATAAACGACACGTACGGAAGGGGAACCCTAAAACTTGCCTGCGGCCTGAATAAAATGAAAAACGAGAAATTAACAATAAATAATGAGGCGGCTCTGTGGGAGATGAAACGGGAATACCTTTCGCCAAGGTATACAACAAAAATTGAGGACATCCCTGTTTGTAATTAAAAAAGGGCATTATGGGGAAACTATATATTGGAACCAGCGGCTATGATTACCCGGAATGGAAAGGCGTTTTTTACCCGGAAAACCTGGCAAAAGCAAAGTTTCTGGAATACTACTCCGAGTGTTTTAACTCGCTGGAATTGAACGGCACATATTACCGAATGCCTACCCGGCAGCAGATGCAAAGGATGGCAGACAGGTCGGGGGGCAGGGTTAAGTTTTCTGTAAAAGCGTTCCAGGATTTAACCCACTCAAAAGTTACACAGGGTGTATACATAGATCCAAAGAGACGCGCCATGCTGGTTACCGAATTTAAAAAAGCCCTTGATCCGCTGCTGGAGAACCATATCCTGTTATGCGTCTTGTTCCAGTTCCCCGAAAGTTTCCATTACGAAACAGCGGAAAGGCATTATCTGGATGCCCTGATAAAGGAAATTTCCGGCATACCAATTGTTGTAGAAATGCGGAATACACAATGGCAAAATGACCATGTTTACAACGCGCTGCGGCAAAGGAATGCCGGCTGGTGCATTGCAGACAACCCGAACCTTAAAAACCTTATAAAACTTGATTACATATCCACCAGTGATATTGCCTATATACGGTTCCATGGCAGGAACGCAAAAATGTGGTACAAGGGCGATAATGTAACACGCTACGACTACCTTTACAGTGACGACGAATTACAGTCGTTCATTGAGCCAATCAGGGATTTACTTGAGCACACACAAATTGTCCAGTTGTTCTTTAATAACCACGCAAAAGCACAGGCTACGGTTAACGCAAAAAAAATCGAGCTGCTGCTGGGTAAGAGCAGCCGCCTTTAAAGCGCCGAAAACGGGTGGCTTTTTAGAAACTCTTTGTTTTCTTCAAACAACTCATTTGCGGCGGCAACCACCTGGTAGTCAAAGCCAAAGGCAACCGCACGCCCAACAAGGATGGAAGCTGCGTATTCTTCCCAGCCGGAAAAGTGTTCCTTTATCTTTGCGGCGGCCTTTTCCAGCCAATCATAGGTTTCCTTAATATCAAACCAGCCAAGATGGGCAAAAATGCGTGCCAAAAAACCGGCGCGTTCAAAATCCCATGCCAGGAGGGTGCTGCATTTTTTTACAAAGGGCAGGAGCGCAGGGCAGTCTTCTTTTAAACTATCCAGTGTCTCTTTATAGTTATCAATGCTGTCATCTTCCAGCCCGTGCGGTTTTTTGCCCTTAAAGCTGCGGAAGTCATCCCCGAACTTTGCTTCGTGCCGCCCCTTTAACAGGGATTTAATCATCTTTTTTCCTTCTTCTGCATCTGTAATGCCCCAGGCTCCTTCCATCCCCTCAAGCCAATCGCCCTTGTCCTGCATAAGGGCAAAAGTCCCATAAGGCTCGCCGTTAGTCAAAAGCAGTAACGCCCCGACGGGCAGGTACTTAGCCTTGTCTTTTGGCGGTGGGTTATCGCTGATAAATTTTTGTAATGCCTCTTCATCGTCGTCGTCATCATCATCCATAGACATGGCACCAAAGCTCTCTGCCGCGATTTGCATGGAAAGCTCGGATATCTTTTGCGACATTGCGAGCATTTCTTTCTGCATCTTTGCGATGTTGGCCGGCGTAGGGTTTGCGGCATACTTTGTCTGGATTTTCAATACCTCCGCCTGGTATGCGGCTAATTCATCCTGAAAATTGTTTTTTCCCATAATTTTGCTCCTTTATTTTAGAAAATGATTTTAGTTTTCCGCCCCGGCGGTGATAAGCTGTTCAACGATTTCTGTAAAGCCGCCCTCGGCGGCATAGTGCATGGCGCTATGGCTAAAATTATCCACAGCGTTAACATCGGCGCCTTTTTCGATCAGCAGGGCCGAGAAATCGTTCTGCCCCTTCATTGCCGCCATTATTAAGGGCGATTCGCCATCCCCGTTCTGATAATTAACATCGGCGCCCTTTTCTATAAGCGCCGCGCCCAAAAATTTGTTCCCCGCCGCAGATGCAATGTGGAGCGGCGAATAGCCGTTTAAGAGCCGTAAATTTGCATCGGCGCCGGCGCCCAGCAGCAGGCGGGCAACCTGCAGGCTGCCGTACTGGCAGGCAACGATCAGCGGCGACTCGCCACCGTCGTTAAGGGCGTCAACCGCAGCGCCGGATTTAAGCAGCGCAGTAACAACTTCGCTCTGGCCGTTTGCCGCCGCCTGATGCAGGGGGGTATTGCCTGCGCTGTCGCTGCCCTGCCCCCCGCCGGACAAGAGGGGTATAATATCCCGCAGACCGTGGGCTGTCGCGTAATCCAGGGCGGTACGGCCTTCGTTGTCTTTAATGGAAATATCCGCGCCAAGGGTTATCAGGTAGTTTGCCGCTTCGCTGCGTTTTTCCTGCAAGGCATAGAGCAGGGGTGATTTGCCGTATTTGTCGGTGGCGTTAATGTCCGCCCCGGCATCGGCAAGAAGTTTTATGATTTCTTTATTGCCGCTTTTGGAAACACTGTGCAGGGGGGTAATGCTCTCGTTGTTGGCCAGAGCCGCATCTGCACCCCCTTCCAGAAGGATTTTAACAATGTCCCTTGCCCCTTTAACAGCAGCATAAAAGAGCGGGGTACAGCCCATCTGATCGCGCTTGTTAAAATTAATGCCGCCTTTTTTAACAAAAGCCTCTACAATACCTTTTTGCCCGTTTTTACAGGCATCCAAAAATACATTGTCCATTTTTTCACCTCATTTTATATTTTTGCAAGCAGCAGTTTAACCAGCGGCTCGTTGTCAACTTCTGTAGCCAGGTCAAGGGCGGTTTTGCTCTTGTTGTTTACGGCTTTCGCATCCGCACCGAATTCCAGCAGCATATCGCAGAGTGTTTTTGCCCCGGCTTTGTCGTTGTTCCGGGCGGCGTAATGCAGGGCAGTGTCGCCGTTCTTGTCGGCAGCGGAAGTACCGGCGCCGCCTTCCAGAAGCGCAAGCTGTACATTTTCCATCGTTTCAAAATCACGCGCACAGCAGTGCATAAGTGCCGTTTCACCAAAACGGTTTGACAGGTTAAAATCAGGATTATGTTTAAGTACTTCATTAACAACTTCGCTTTTTAACGAGCGGCCGTTGGAAGCCCCGCCGCGGGCAGAACGGCAGGCGAGGATTAACAGGGTGTTACCGTCATCGTCTATGGCTGCATCAATTTTAAAACCTGCGCCCAGCATCGCCTTGATAATTTTTGGGATGCGTTTTTCTTCCGCTATTTTTGAATTAAACCCTCCCCTGTAATCGGGGGAAAACAAGAAAGAAATGGCTGCCCGGCCTTTCCCGTCTTTATAGGAAGGGTCTGCGCCAGAGGCAAGAAGCGTTTCTACTGCATCCCCATGGAGATGCGCAACGGCAACAGCCAGAGCCGTACAGCCGCCGAACCGGTGTTCTTTATCATCCTTTAGGCCGTTGACATCCGCACCGGCACTGACAATGGCTTTAATGGCATCAACATCGTTTTTCTCCGCGGCCTGCTGCAGTGTCATGCCGCCGCCTGCAATGGCTTCTTCACTATCCCCTTCTTTTAATGTGCCGGAAAGAAAGGCGGCAATTTTTTTTGCGCCGCTTTTTATCGCTATGTCCAGTGCCGGAATACCGTATTGGTTTTTTTCATCAACATCGACACCGCTAGAAGTAAAAGTTTTAACTACCCGGAAATAATCTTCTACCAGCTGTACAGCAGCATCGTACTTTTTTTGTGCCTCTTCCGCTTCCTTTGCATCTTTTTCGCGGGACTGTTCAAGGTACTTTTTTTCGAACCCCATGTCGGTTAGCGCATGTTTGACATATTCGCAGGCGATGTGTATGCCGGTGTTTCCTTTCCTGTCGGTCATGTCCAGCTTAACGCCATGCGCCGCCAGCGCTTCCACCAGTTCTGCCTGACCTTTTTGGGCGGCGTAGTGGTAGCAGGTCTTTTTTTGGTCTTCATCTTTACGCAGGGCGCTTACCTTGTTGTCCAGGAGCAGATTGACAGATGCCGCCACAGCGCCAGCGGGTTTTATGTGATAGTGGCTTTCCTCTTTGCGGGCCAGAATGTGCAGCAGGGTAAACCCGTACTTGTCTGTTAATGCCGGGGAAACCCCCGCATCAAAAAGCAGGGACAGTGCTTCTGCATGGGCATAATCGGCAGCAAGAACGGCAAGTGCGTTAAGGGCATCCTCGCCCTGGTTTTCCGCAATGGTTACCCTGTAAGCTTCCAGCGCCGCTTCGCGGTCGGGTTTTTTTTGATCGTAGAATCCTTTAATTGTATATAATGACACTATTCCCCCAGATCCGGCAGGCTCTTATCCGGCTTTATCAAAAAGATGTTTTTTATACTGTTCAAAAACAGCTCCGCTTAACCCGGAAGAAAGCTGCCTGGCTTTTTCTTCCATCCCCTGTTTACTGTATACATGGATAAGGGCAAGCAAAATTATCCGCTCTGCCTCCCTGGGAAAAAGCGTACAGAAATCCGCATCCATGGGTTCTAAATAAAATTGGGCCTCTAACTGCCCCTGGTAAAGTGCAATGTAGGTGCTGGTGTTTTCCGCCGCATGGGGCCGCGCCGCAGGCAGGGATTTGGCCAGGCGCAGCGCCTGCTCCAGGCAGGGAACAGCAGCGGAGAAATCCCCGGCGCGAAGGTAACAAAGGGCCAAAGCAAAAACAGCTGCCGGGTTAACTTTTTCTTCCTGTGCAGAAAGCAAAGAAAACGCCTGGGCATTCTGCCCCTGGCGCAGACAGCAAATAGCCCTGCCAAGAAGTTCCCCGGATTGATCTTTGGTGGTTGAGTCAATTATTTTTAAGGCAGACGGGTTCACAATAGCATTATTTTATATCACCAATAATCATACTGCATAGTACCTATTGTAAATCTTGCGTATCATCTGCAAAACCGGTATTATAGATCAAGGTTAACAGCATGGCCAAAACGGCAAAGCCTGCAGCAAAAACAAAAAAAGGGCCCAAAGAGGCACCGGTAGATTCCGGCCTCGTCCAGTCTTTCTCGCAACTGCTCCACAATCCCGAACAGGTATTTCAGTTATTTGATATGTTCCCCTTTCCCATTGAAGTATTCGCGGCGGACGGAACAACGGTGTTTCTGAACCGGGCTTTGTTGAAAACGACTGGCGCCAGTGACGCGGATGTAGGGGTATACAGTATATTGAACGACCCGGTGATGGAGCGGATGGGCATGAAGGACGGCATCCGGAGGACGTTTTTTCACGGCGAGCCCTACTCCTGCTATGATATAGATATTCCTGTTCAGGACCTGTAGAATCGCGGACTCATCAGCGAAAAGCCCTTTGAGAAATCCTCCACAGATTGGCATCTCTACCCAATCATGGACAACGGGAAGGCCGCCTTTGTAGTGTTCATAATGTTCGTTAAAAAACTCTACCACGGCAGGGAAGATCTGGCGCGGGCCAAGGAATACCTGGACAGCCACTGGCAGGGGGAGTATGACGCTGAAACCGCGGCAAAGTCCGTGGGTATGAGTGTAGCGCAGTTATACAAGATATTCAAACACCATACCGGTATGACGCCGGGGGGTTACCATAAACGGTGTAAAATTGAGCGTATCAAGGAAAAGCTGGCCGATAAAAACATTTCCATTAAAGAGGCATTTGCGGCTTGCGGGGAAGACAGCCGGGGCAGAATTGCAAAGGTGTTTAAAGAGCTTACCGGTTTGTCCCCCGCCCAATGGCGCAGGCAGAATAACCACTAAAACTGTAAAAAATAGAACAGTTGTCCCAATTTGTAGAATATATGACACCTTTTTTTGGAACGCACGTATTATAATTATGCCAAATCAAGCTGGGAGTGGTGTATGAAGAAGTTGGTATTTACCGCACTGTGCGCTTTTATTGCGCTCGCCGCCTGTTTTAATCCCCTAAAGCCAAAGGACGAAACTGTTATTACCGTTAACCTTGGCGGTAATGGCGGCAGCCGCGGGGCGTTTTTTTCCGCAGATGCATCTGCGGGGATCAACATCGACCCCGGCCACCTTGACTATACCGTCACGTTTACCAACATTTCGAGCGGCGAAGTAAAAAAAGCTGTTGTTGCCAAAAGCGGCGGTTCGGCAAGCGCAAAAGCGACAATCTTCCCCGGCCGCTGGAGGGTACGAGTAGAGGCGGTTTTTTCTTCTGCGTCAGTACCTCCCGGTACATATTCTGCAGGCGACTACTATGCAGTTGCATCCGAAACCCGGGAACTGCGTAACAGCGAAACCATTACCATAATGATGAGGCGGCCTGTCAAGGTTGTATATAACAGCAATGGCGGCCCTGTCCATGTCCAATACGAGCCAGACGGCGGCCTTGTAACGCGCCCGCCGAACCCTGCCCCGCCCACGCCCATCAGCACCTTTGCGGGCTGGTTTACGGATGACACTACTTTTATGATCCCGTGGGATTTTGCAAATGATACTGTTACGTATACAGTTCCGCCGCCCGCCCCGGACACACAAAACCTTTACGCGAAGTGGGAAGAGCCATACCAGGACGGCACAGAGGATTTCCCCTGGCTGGTCTACGATGAAACAACGCTGCGAGAAGTCGGCACGCAAACAGGTGTAGGAACCTGGAACCTTGCGGCGTATTATAAACAGATAGCCGACATTACGCTGACAAGCAACTGGACACGGATTGGCAGCGGCGCCGGTGCAAATGCTTTTTCCGGCTTTTATGACGGAAATGGAAAAAGCATCAGCAATCTTACTATTAATGCTCCAGGTGTAGATAACCAGGGTTTGTTCGGATATATCGGTACCGGCGGCGAGGTGAAGGACCTTACTGTAAATGTTGCCAACATTACAGGCGGTGGTTATACAGGCGGAATAGCAGGATTTAACCTTGATACAGTTGAAAACTGTTATGTCAACATACTTGGTATTATAACCGCTGGTAGTTCCACCGGTACTGTAGGCGGTGTGGTTGGGCGTAATGATGGTACAGTGAGAAACTGCCATGCTGTCATCTCAGGCAGTATAACCGGTACAAATGCTACCAACGGCAATGTCGGCGGTATGGTGGGGACAAACAATATCGGAACAGTGGAAGGCTGTTCCGTTACAGGCACAGGTACTGTCAGTAGTAGTAACAGTATCAGCAGTACCAACACAGGAGTCGGTGGTGTAGTGGGCTGTATAGATAGCGGAGGCAAAGTGAAAAACTGTTATGCCACGGTGGATGTCAACGGTGGCGTACGTATTGGAGGTGTGGTAGGGTGGATTACCAATAACGCATGCATTGTTGAAAACTGCTATGCCACGGGCGCTGTCAACGGTGCTAACAATGTCGGTGGTTTGGTTGGGTTTTTTAACACTACAAACTATACAGTTCAAAACTGCGTTGCGCTTGCTCCGACAATCACAAGGTCAAGCGGAAGCAATGCGAATTTTGGGCGTGTAGTGGGTGCTGGCACTACAGGATTAAGCAACAACTACGCTCGGAGCGATATGACCTCATGGGATACCAGCACGTTCGCTCCTTTTACGTTTGCCGGTGCAAATACTCACGATGGTCTTGGCGGTGAGAGTGTGGCTGCCAACAACACGGTAAGCCTCTCCACACTATTTGTAACGAACGCCCACTTTGACCCGGAAATCTGGGACATCCCTTCCGGCAACCTAAAGGAAAACGGCGCATTACCCACGCTTAAGAATATACCGGGGCCAAAACAGAACCCCACACTTCCCGCAATACCGGACTTTTTGGGCGGAGGATCCGGCACAAGCGGCGATCCTTACCTCATCAAAACCGCCGAGCATTTGGCGCAGTTGGCAACTATAGTAAACGGCGGCAACGGCGCTTGGACTTCCGGCAAATATTTTAAGTTAGCC
>Ga0082212_10003533_pt1 | contig 22080 bp, 22 predicted proteins | sample TergutNt197P3_FD_71548 | JGI IMG/M metagenome (GOLD analysis project Ga0082212, IMG submission 71548) | Neocapritermes taracua P3 segment gut microbial communities from Petit-Saut dam, French Guiana - Nt197 P3 | ecosystem: Host-associated > Arthropoda: Insects > Digestive system > Gut ...
TATTAAATAGCGATAACCTGCAAGATCCTATTGGAGGATTAGGAATAGTAATACAAAAACTAATCAAGTTTTGGGGACCGGAACACGAATTGGATGTAATCGGCTTTGGCGGGCACGATGTAAAACCCGCGCCCAATATCCACTACAAAGTAGTAAGACATTTCGATGTGCCCAATATTCAGTTTACTACTTACCGTTCTTTATTTGTACAGTCGAGTTTAATAGCAACAGCCCTTGAATTTGATGGCGACCCCGATTTAATCGTAGGATGCGATTGGAATACAGTTTGTGCGGCACGAGATATAGCAAGTTTTTATGAAATACCCTATATTTTCTGGTCGCATCTTAGCCCGAGCAGCTATTGCGTTCAAGACGATTTTAATAATTTAATACGCATTGAAGAAGCACTGGAATTACAAGGAATAGATTTGGCAGATAAAATCCTACACGTTAGCGAATCCTATTCAAAAAGATTCCCATTCAACCTGTATCAAGATAAAGTACATATTATTCGCAACGGCGTAGAATTAGATGAATTTTCTTACAAAGGAAAAAATCCATATCCATACAAAGATAAATTCAATGTATTGTTTTTAGGCAGACCAACCAAGCAAAAAGGCATATATCCTTTGATAGAGTTAGAACTGCCCGAAAACGTTACCCTTAATTTTGCATTAGCAAACAGCAAAGGATTAGCTTCCGTAGAAAACCTTGCTGACATCCAGAAGAAATGCGACGACAATCCCGCCCAATTCAGTTATTTGGGAGATATTAGAGGTAAAGTTAAGTCCAACTATCTGAACCATGCCGATGCACTGATTATACCATCATTATCCGAACCCTTTGGTTTAGTAGGATTGGAAGGCTTAGCCTCAAAAACCATAGTCATATCGTCAATGGTCGAAGGATTGGGCGATTTCCTAAAAGAAAACGTTGCCATTAAATGTGTACCTACCAAAGAAGGCATACTCGAAGCAATTAAACAAGCACAATCACTCTCTGTTGAAGAAAGAGCCATTAGAATAGAAAAAGGTTATGAAATAGCCAAACAACACGCTTGGGAGAAAATAGTACCTCAATTGAAAAAGTTTTTTGTAGAAAACGCAGAGAATGCGATTTGAATGAATAACGCTCAATGTTGATTTTTAATTAATAACTATAAAATATAGAAAAATAAAATGAAACGAAGCATTTACATTAATATGAATAATGGATATTGAAAATGCGAGTTCCATACGACATTAATAAAAAATAAAATTATTTATGTATGAAAAATTATATACCCGTCATACCCGAAGAAAATGACTATAAATTAGCATTCCCGGCAATCGAAGACCCGCAACCCAACGGAATGCCTACACCCGGTATATCCGAAAGGTTTGCAAGAGAAGACCATGTGCATCCACTACAAGAAGGAAGTGGTGGTGGAGAAGAAGTATTGACATATCCTTGCACGTTCCATCAACTATTGAATTTGCTCGAACAAAACAAACTTCAAATAGGTCAAAACTATCTGATTACCGATTATAGCACAACAGCTGTTTCTTACTCAGATATTCTGGTTAATACAGCCGGTACTAACGAGCCGTTGATTGTTACCGCCATTGCAACAAACAAACTCCACGAAAAAGCCATATCAACACTTTATCCTGCCGATGAAATCTGGTATGATATTAACAATGATTCCGGTAAGTATACTTGGGCGGATGCTGCAAATGGAAAAGGAGTAATTTACCGCCGAATCGATGGAAATAATAACGACTGTCCATACGATCACCGCGGAATAAAATTCGCTGTATATAATGATAATAATAACAATAAATCTTCTTCAGAAGAATGGAGTAAAACGAAAAAATATTCTCGCGGACAGATAGTATGGATAGATCGTTACGCTAATGGTAATGTTTTTTCATATTATTTATGTGCTTGTAATCATGACGATATTAATCCGACATCGTCTTATTATCCATTGTCGAATGTTTGGTTCCATCTTGGAAACTCAATAGATAACTCAGGTTCATTGGGATTGAAACTTCCACGAATGAACAAATTTATTTTTTTAGACGGTAACGGATATTATTATTATGGTAGTAATTACGTCTGGACTTTTGGCGACACCAGCGGCGTTAATAACTGCGATGCCTTCAATGTGCACGATAACAAAATTGAAGCCAGAATAAGCAGTGACGGAAAATATTTTTTGCCGAACATTACTTTTTATGGACTTCGAACATTCGGCAATTACATATCCGACTCATATAATTTAAGATTTAATCTCGAAACGATAGGTAATACCATAAAAGGCTGTCGTGATTGCGTTTTTCAAAGCCTGTTCGAATCAACATTAGAACGCAGCAGCAATAATGTTTTCCTTTTAGAATGTAGAAAGATTAACTTTTACGAAGTTAATAATTCATTTGTAAGATATTGCCATGACTTAGATGCTCGGAATAGTAGTTCTCTCTATTTCTACGATAATTATGATATTAAAATAAACGGGGCAGATAAATATTTTGCAAATTATGGTTGCTATTTCTTCGATATGTGCAATAACATTACATTAGACAGAAGTTGCGGTAATATCAACATGTATAAATACGCAAGTAACATAATTATCGGTGGATATTGCAATAATATCTATGTAGGAGAATTTTGCAGAAACCTAAAAATAGGCGACAACTGCAATTATATCACAGGCGACCATTATTGCAACAATGACTCGGGCGACCATATTTGTGATGGAACAACAATCAATAACGTTTATGGTATTTTCCCCGGAAGCGATAACAACGAAATCGGCAGAGGATGTAATAGTATTAAAAGAGCTGTCAATAGTTCCGGTTCCAGCAACTATAACAAAATCGGAAACGAATGTAGTGATATCACACTCTCCGGCAGTTGCCACAGTAACATATTGACCAATTTTGTAAAAAATGTAACGCTGGATAACGATTGCAACTACAACACTATCAGAAAAACGTTTAACGGTTATAATTCAAGTGTTAAATTAGGTCAACATTGCACGCAAAACGAGATGTGGATAGATGGCGCATATGTAACGTTGGAAGCTAACGCCAGTCGGAATAAAATAGGAAATAATAATGCGCAAAGCAGTTTGAATGTTGCCATCGGATACAATTCCTGTGATAATGTCATTGGAAATCATTGCACCGGTAGCATTACCATTGGTCAAGGTTCCAACAAAAATATCATCGGTAATAATTGCAGAAACATCAGCATTGCCGATTATGCCCTAAATCAAAAAATCGGGAATGATTGCGAAAATATCGGCACACCACAAGATGGACAGGACATTACTTTTGGCGTACACTGCCAAAACATTAGTTTTGAAGAGTATGCACGATACAGCTGTCGAATTACATTTGGTAGCGATTGTAAAAATATTAATATTCCTTACAGAATAGACGATTTAGAAGTAAAACCATTAACACAAGCAAGTGGAACATTACACATATCGTTCCCAAGTATGGCTGTTTCACAGAAAAAACTTTATATGGTAATTGAACAATATTCATATGAAGAGACAATAAATGAAGAGACTATAACCACATATCATAACAACAAGCACTATTACATCGAATATCGAGATAAATATAATAGTTTAAATAATAGCCTGTTATGTAGTGAATTAGATTCATAAAACAGTTTGACAATTTTAACGACTAAAATAACGAAACATGAAAATCAAAGTAACCGTTCACGTAACAGAAGACAACGAAGTAGATGGCTTGTGCAACGCACTAGGCAGTACCGGATTCCTGAAAAATAAAAACGGAAAATTCAAACTTTTTGATGCCGAAGCAGATCAATTTGAAGCATTCTGCAGAAAAGAATTGAAAGCCAGATTAGAAGGAAAAGAATTAATATTTTATAAACCAAAAAAAGAGGAAACAGAAAATGAAAGCGAAACAACAATTATCGACCTTCAAGGCGATCAAACCGAAGAAAGCAGTATTTAACGGAAGCTTGCACTTTGTCAAAGATGCAAAAGGTTTTCAAAAACACGATGTAACCTTTGCCTATTCGGCATCGTATATCAAGGAACTGCATTTTATTGCAGCATAATTCCTAACCACGATTTTCATAAGATTACCAAGATTATAACACTAATCTTGGTAATCCGGAAAATCTTGAAAAAATTAGAAACTGTCTAAATTTTGCCCGTTGAATAGATTATGATAATTTTTTTAGGAGAATTTAGGCAGTTTCAAAATTTTAATAACACTTCAATACCATGAAAATACTAATAGTCAGCGAAGACATACGCTTACAATCCGGCATATCGGAAGTACAGAAAAACATTGTCAAATACGGCAGAAAAGAAGATGTTTCTTTCGTACATTTCGGTTGGGCACCTAATCATCCCGACAAAAATACAGTGGTTGATTTGCCCGAAATACGTATTTATTCTGTTGATAGCCATGATAAAGAAAAATCAAAACTTCTTTTTGAAGTAATCCAAACAGAACAACCCGATGCCATGTTTTTGATGGGCGACCCATGGGTGTTAAAATGGATTTTCAAATTTGATGTCGAAATACGAAAACACTGCCCCATTGTTTATTACAACGTTTGGGATAATGGACCAACACCACGTTTCAACAAAGGCATCTATCAAAGTTGCGATATGTTGCTCGCCATCAATCAAATGACATGCCGGTTTAACAAAGAACTTGCACCGGAAGTTCCAAGTTTCTACATCCCGCATGGCATTGATTTGGAAGTGTACAAGCCGGCTTCAACAGAAGATGTAGAAACATTTTGTTCACATCGAAATATTCCGACCGACAAATATAAGTTTCTTTTCGATTCCGTGAATATCGAACGGAAACAATTACCGACAGTAATTGCAGCCTTTAAAAATTTTGCTGCAAACAAAGAAGATGTTGTATTGATACTGAAAACAAATCCAACAAACCGATTCGGAGCAAATGTAAAAGAACTAATCAAAGGGATTAAAAATAAGGTAATTATTATCAAAGAATACCTTCTGGATGAAGAAATGAATCTGCTTTACAATGCAGCCGATTGTTTTATCCACGTCCCAAGTAATGAAGGTTGGGGCTTGTCTGTAACAAAAGCCGTTACACTCGGGAAACAAATAATATGTACCAACACCGGTGGAATTTCAGACCAAATATCGGCGATAAAAAATGGAGTTTACAAAGTACATACAATAGAAAATCTGCTTTCGAGCCAGGAAGTTCCATATATCTACCAAGATATTGCAAATAAAGAAAAATTAAGTGACGCTATTTCTTCTGCATACAACAAAAAAGATAATTTCAAACGTAATTACGACACAACATTTTCAGCCGAAAAAATGACAACATCAATCATCGAAAAAAGTAAACTACTGATTGAAAAATGGTCTGCCATTCCGATGATAAGTATTAGTAAAATCAGCAATAATTCATAAAATTCGCAGTAAAATGAAACGAGCATGATTAGAAATCACACAAACAAATGATTATTTATGCGAGTTCCATCTGACTTTAATGAAAAAAATAGAAAAGAAACAGATGAAAAGAAAAATCACAATAGAAGCACCGGTTGATTATTACAGCGGATATTCCGCCAAAGCCCGCGATTTCGTTACGGCGCTGATTTCGCTCGGTTATGATGTAGAAGTAGTCAATAGCCCATGGTATGGTTATCAAAAAGATTTTCTGAAAGACAACGGCATGGACTCAATTTTACAAAGACTTGCCGAAAAAGTTTACAAACCGGATATTTATATCTGTATTGATTCTCCTGCCCGTTTTTTCCGAAAAGGAAAAATCAACATTGGCGTTACTGCCGGTATTGAAACAGACCGTTGCAATCCCAATTGGTTTAAAAAACTTAATCAGATGGATTTGGTAATGGTTCCATCCAGACATTCGAGAGACGTATTTATAAACTCGCAAACCGAGAAAAACAAACTCAAAACACCGGTCGAAATACTTTTTGAAGGCCTTAATACAGAAGTTTATTGTAATCCGAAACGCAGCGAACTTTCCAATTATCTCGATAAAATCAAACCGGATTTTGTTTATCTGTTTGTAGGGCAGTGGTTACCGGCAGATGGAGACAATGACCGAAAAAATGTATCAAGTCTTATTCGCTATTTTTTAAAAACTTTTAATAACAATGAAAATGTAGCGCTGCTATTAAAAACGGCAGCCGACAATTCGACATTTGCCAAAATAGAAACAGAAGAAAAAATAGAGGAAATTATAGAAGAAACAGAAAGCAATGCCGCAATATATAACCTTCACGGTTCGCTCACCGACGAGCAGATGTCAGAACTTTATCATCATCCGAAAATCGCCGCAATGGTATCATTGACACGCGGTGAAGGATTTGGACGTCCGTTGCTCGAATTTTCATTGACCGGAAAACCAATCATTGCAACCAATTGGAGCGGACATTTAGATTTCTTAGATCCCAATAGCCCATTGCTTGTCAACGGAAAACTGAAAAAAGTACACAGTTCGATTGTCAATGCCGATATTATCAAAAGAGCAAAATGGATGAATGTCAGTTTTGAAGATGCAAAAAAAGTCTTTTTAGACACTGTTCAAAAATATGATTTTTATAAACAACAAGCAGAATGCTTAGCTGAGCGAAATAAAGTACATTTTTCACTCGAACAAATGACAATTGAACTCAAGAAAATAATCGAACAAATTTCGTTAAGTAACAAGCAGAAGTCAAATTTATTTGGATTATGTTGTTGCAAGAAGATGACTAAATTTTTTAAATTATTTAGATAAAAGAGTGAAAATAACAATCGAAAAAAGATGAATTACCGGCATAAAATTTAATTTCTCACATACATTCAAGTGGAGGAAGAAACGATATAATAGGAGTATGGAATTATGAATAAATTAGTACATTCATTTTGGACAAAACCTGCCATCGAAAAAAGATGGGGAGAAGAAGATCAACTACGAAAAAATATTTGGAACTACGCTACTTCTGCGTGCTATGCGCATCAATTAGGTATTCCGATAGAACTGCACACAGATTATTATGGTGCAGAACTGTTAGAAGATTTGCCATACAACAAAGTATACATCACGCTCGAAAACTTCAATCATAATCGACATTTTTGGGCAGGTGGAAAATTTGAAGCCTATAAATATATGAATGAAGGCGACATCCATATTGATGGTGACGTATTTATTAAAACAAGAATGGCGCAAAACGCACTGAGTTTCAACGGTTATGACGCCGTATTCCAAAATTGGGAGTGGGAAGGCGATGCCAAAAGCTGTTATTGGGAAGGACTTAATGCGATGATGAAAAAAACAACCTTTCCCGAATGGTTTGATATTTCCTTAAATCCGATTAATTGTGGTGTAGTAGGTTTCAATAACATGAAACTCAAACATGAATATATAGACGCATATTTTGAATACACAGACCGCTTCAAAGATTGTAAAGATGATAGTAGCATTCTTGTTTTAGAGCAATGGTTTATTTCTTCACTGCTCAAAAAGCACGAATCAAATGTAAAATTTGTGTTCGACGAAAATAGCGACAAGGAAAAACAAGCTGTCGAAATGGGTTATCAACACATTCTTGGGAAAGCGAAATATGACGAAGAAAATATGCAACATGTTTACTTCTTTCTGAAAAATTTAGATATTAATTTGCATAATCATATAATCGAAAAATATAAACAGAATAGATTTTGAACTCAACGGACAGCAGTACGTGGCGAATTAGAATGTGTAAAAGCGCAGAAATAATAAGCGCGATAAATGATGCAAAAAATGAGATGTTAAATGCTCTATCAGCATTAAATTTAAAATAAAAACGAAAATATATGGCAACAAAAAACTACATTCCAGTTGTACCTGAGGAAGTTGACTATAAATTAGCATTTCCGGCAACAGAAGAGCCACAGCCTAATGGAGAACCTACACCTGGTGTATCCGAAAAATTTGCACGAGAAGACCATGTACATCCACTTATTCCTCAAGACGAGAAAATAATTCTTGATGCGATTGACGCAATAGATAGCAAATTTGCAACATTAGAAAATAAAATAAATTCAATTCAACCAAATTATGCTCCGGAACTGGAAAATCTACAAGATAAGGATAAATTTATTCCCTGCACTACAATTATGGGTGAAGACGGGAAATTATATATCTATGCGCCAAATACCGATGACGCAATAGATAACAAACTTGCAACATTAGAAAATAAAATAAATTCAATTCAGCCGAATTATGCTCTGGAATTGCCGGCAAATATTCAATATGTTATTGACGCATTATATTCAGAATTATTAAATTTAATATCATAAAATTATGGCAACACAAGATGTAATATTACAAACCACGCAAAGAATAAATGAAACTGTTACGGCAATTTCAAGGTATTGGAGTATCCGAGAAGAATTACAGCTTTTTACAGGTTGGATTTCTGGCGCATATTTTATATCTACAACTGCGTTACGAGAATTGCTACAAAAAAAATACCATGTCTGTTTCACGGTTCAAGCAATAGATACAGTGTCAGGAGATGTGTTTTACGCAACAGGTACGATTGCAGGAACGCAATATTTTGAATTTGACCCCGGCTTTACGTCAGGACCACTCATTAACTCGGACGACACTCTTAGCAATGCAATAATGTTCGAGCTTGTTCCGGGAGGTATTCAACTTGAACCGGATGGAAATACTATCATAACATCTATATTAGCATCATAAATGTCACAGGATACACCAAGCGCAGATACTCCTTCTGCTGACACGCCACAAGAATCCGTTTCAGCGGATACTCCACAGGAATCTGTTTCTGCCGATACACCACAAGAGGCTGTTTCTGCCGATACACCGGATAGTAGTGGAGAACAAAGCAGTAGTAGTCAGTCGTCCGAAGAATCTCGTGATGATGAGATAAAGGTCAGAAGATTTAACGACATGGTTCTGTTAACAGGACATATCCTACAACCGTTTAGGACTATTAGGAGTGCTAATAATGTTCAGGAAGCCTTAAACGATATTACTTCAAGAACTGCGATTCTTGCGAATATTATAAACTTAACAGACGAGGATTTAGAGTTATTCTCGAAAAGAGTCCGGATAGGACTTAAACTAAAGCGGATATTTGAAGGAACACAATGGATATTTGGTACTATGCAGATTAACCATGATTTTACATGGTTGTTTACAGGAACGCCGATAGATTCACTGCACCAGACAGTAACAGGGTTTAGTGATAATGGTTTGTTTGTGTACGGGCAATATAAAGCCGGTCTGGACACTGCACTGCAAATTTGGAAAGATAATGGCAGCGACCCTTTAAAAAGACCGGCTTATTATCCGTTGCCCGATCCTGCATTATTTATAAACAGGTTTGTTCAAATGGATTTAATTGCAAAAATTTTTTATAAGTTACACCCGGAAGAAATTCCACAATAAAGTAGAACATTATGGTTATAGCAGTAGATTTCGACAACACAATTGTAAAATGGAAAGAAGGAGGTATCGTATACCCCGTAAAATACGTTGTGGATTTTTTAAAACGCCGTAAAGATATGGGTGACACTTTAATTTTATGGACGTCGCGTGAAGGACAAGAATTAGAGTGGGCAGTCAATCTTTGTAAAGAGTGGGGAATACAGATAGATTATGCCAACGAAAATACCAAAGAGGTTATTAAGAGTGGTAGAGACCCACGAAAAATTGAAGCCGATTTATACGTTGATGCAAAAAGCGTTAACTCTGAACATGAATGGCAACGATTAAAATTCTTATTAATGGACGAGTACATTTAATTAAAAAATGGATTATTATGAAGTGGATAGTAAAGGTAAGACCTCACGACAATTCCGTAGTTTGGATTAAGAAGGCAGAAGAAAATGAATTGTTCCACAGAGAACAAATGTTGGAGATTGACGATTCAATGGATTTCGCAAAATTTCTTTTGGGAAAATGCAAAGGCAAAGAACCCAATTTGTATTTTGTGGATGGTAAATTGGAGGCAAGAGCAAAACAACCGGACGCACTTAAAATTAAGATGCTGAAACCTCAGATACGTGAGGCTAAGACCTCATTATGGTGGCAATATATTTTCCAAGAGGTTTCTGAAACAGGTCGTCCATTCGAAGACATAAATAATCTTCGTATTGAACGAGAACAAAAACACGGAGAACTGCTCACTGAGATTGGTCTTTTAAGAGAATCTGAGGAAAAAAAGTTTAAGAAAGCAAATAGTAAAGCTGCAAAGGCGCGATTATCGCAGTCAAATTACATTTATAATAATGTAATTGTCTCAACTGCAAAAGATGAAGCACCATACCTTATTGAATGGATTACACATCATTTAGATTTAGGTATTGAACACATCTTTATTAGAGATGACGGCTCTGAAATTCCTATCAAAGAAACTTTGTCAACATTAGCACCTAAGTATCTGGAAAAAATTACAATCAATGAAGAAAGAACTCCGCACCCATATTCTCCACAAAGGGTTTGGTATGGTAATTGGTTGCGTGAGTGGGAAGGCAAAGTAAAATGGGTTTGTTTCCTCGATATTGACGAATTTATAACATTGAACGAAGGCGTTCAATTAAATGAACTACTTAACAGCTTCAAAGAAGATGTTGGAGAAGTAAATTTTGGTTGGGTTGAATACAATGCAGGCGGACAACTAACAAAAGAGGATAAACCTGTAAAAGAAAGGTTTAAAACCATTGCACCGGCTACACCATATAAACGCGGTTGGTACTTGGGTAAATATTTTGTTCGACCGGAAATTGTTGAAAGGATACGGATACATGAATGTGAGTTGTCATCAGGTTTTAGAAGAGTTATGCCAAACGGAGAGGAAGTCGAAGTGCTGAATGTTCACGCCTTTAAAAACAAAGGATACCAAGACCCATTTGAGCAACCGGCGCATATCAAACATTATTTCACGAAATCAAAGGAAGAATGGTTTGAAAAAATTAATCGCGGAGCATGTGATGCATATTTGCGCCGTGCAAACGATTTCTATACCTATAATCCCGATATGAGAATAATCGAGGAAGTTCAAAAATTAAATTAATCATTAAAAAAATAATATTATGTCATTTTTAGCAGAAAAAGTTAGAATAGTTTCATTTGGTAGTGAAGTTATAGAACACAAAGTAAAAGTAGTTGTTCGCAGTCAAAATCAAAGAAAAGAAAAATTTCCTGTTGAAGGAGGAAAGTGGGAAGATAGATGGGTTTGTGATATTCGCTATGTTGTTACCAGCATGTTAACCGAACACATACTTATGCAGAATACGCTTTCTGCACAGCCTTATGATACTGAAATACCGGCTGAAAAACAAGCGTATGAAAAAGTGAAAATTTTACCATATTCTCCGGGTAAAGAAGAAAAAATGTTTGAGGATATTATAGATAATTAACGACTAAAGAATTCTTTTTAAAGCAATTATTAGAATGAACACATTATTTATACACTCGTTGATTACCCATAATTATGACGCTTTGATACTTCATTTGGCAGTAGTTGCCATTTGTTGGATTATAGTTATCTTCGCTATTGCTACAGATTTAGTTGCCGGCGTTCATAAAGCAAGACAACGAAAAGAATTACGTACCTCTCAAGGTTTCAAAAGAACAATAAACAAGTTTATAATATATTTTGCAGCTTTGATGCTTGCCTTTTTAGCCGATTGTCTTTTTATTTTTCTCATCGAATCATTTTATTCTTTTGTCCCCGCGATACCTTATTTGACTATATTATCCTCTCTTTATATTATCATAGCAGTAGAAGGAAGGTCGGTACTTGAGAAAGCATCCGATAAAGGAAAAAAACAATTGTCAAAAGATACTTTAGTAGCATTAGAACTAATATCTAAAATTAAAGATAAACAAGTGTTTGATAAATTAATAGAATTAGCAAAAAACGAAAATAAAGATGATACATTTTAACCAAAGAAGCCTAAATCACCTAAAAGGTGTACATCCTGATTTGATAGAAGTTCTTGATGCAGCTATTAGAAATTCACCAATTGAATTTACCATAACAGAAGGCGTCAGAACCGTAGAAAGACAACAAGAACTATATGCACAGGGAAGAACAACACCGGGGAAAATTGTAACCAATGTTGATGGAGTTAATAAAAAATCAAATCATCAACCCAAAAAGGACGGTTACGGTTATGCAGTAGATTTGTACGCAAACCCAATCAATGTAAACGATACCCAAAATATAACCACTGTAGCTAATCATATCAAAGCCACGGCGCAAAAACTTGGAATCAAAATCGAATGGGGCGGTGATTGGAAAATGAAGGATTATCCACATTTTGAATTGGGATAAAAAATATAACCGCGAACGCTATAACATATCATTAGAAAAAAGCTTTCGAGAAATATACAACATAACAATAAAACAAACATGAGTAAATATTTTTATCTTACATTTTTTACACTGCTGAGTCTTTTTATAATATCGGTAAAAACATGTCGATCAAATAAAGAAGAAGCAAACAGACTCTCTCAAAATCAAAATACATTGATGACCGAAATAGATCGATATATATTTCGCGACAGCCTTCGTGTTGCTTCTATTAATCAACTTATATTAGATCAATCAGAATTTAAAAGATACAAATCAGAATCAGCAGAATTGATTAAAGAGTTGGAGATTAAGCTTAAGAGAGTTGAGAGTACTTCTAAAACAGTTGTTAAAACCGAATACAACATACAAACTATAATTAAAGACAGCATTGTGTATAAAGACACCCTAAAGTGTTTTGATTACAACAACAAGTATATAGATGTAACAGGATGTTTCTCAAAAGATACCGTAAATCTCGATATAGCCTCTCGCGATACAATTGTACAAGTCGTTCACAGGATTCCACGCAGGTTTTTATTTTTCAATTACGGGACAAAGGGAATCAAACAAGAAATACTAAGCCTTAATCCATATACCACTATTGTTTACACAGAATATATAAAATTAAAAAAATAACCTAAATGTTATTAAAAAACAAATTTCATTAATATAAAAAAATAAAAAATTATGAGTAGTAAATCTTACATTCCTATTATTCCGGTAGGCGATGAGTACAAATTAGCCTTTCCCGGAACCATGAAGCCAAAGCCAAATGGCACAGCTAATGTCGGCAGCTCAGATAAGTGGGCAAGAGAAGACCACATACATCCGGGGAGCACATCCATGTTCGACACGGTCATGAACCAAGTCAAAAATCAAAATGCAGCAATTATCTTTTTGGGTAGAAACAAAGAAGGCATCGGCGGCATTGATGGCTACAACAAGACCGCTGTGTTGAGTTTTGACGTACCCAAAAAATTTCGCGAAGGTGTGGTTGTGTTCCACACCAACAACACGCAAACAGCAGCGCCGCCGGCAAAACGTACTTTTATTGACCTTGCCGCACCATCACGATCATTTTTTGTTAATGACAACTACGAAGAATGTCGCCGCTTGTTCAGTCTTATGCAGTACAACAATGGTGAAGCAATGTGGAGCGAATTAGGCGACGACAACCTTTTTGATAAAACCTACATGGAAATGGGTGGACAAATAGAACGAGGTACAGAAGATTATGAAAGCAGCTTCAATTTGTTCAGCCATAATTCGGGATTGACTAACCAATATAAAAGGCTTAGTAATGGTGACAACACCTATGATGAAAAATATGCCTGTTCGTCATGGCATGGTGATAGTATATATAATAAGATAAAGTTTAAAGCAGGCAATATTTTTAATAATAAGAAAAAACTAAAATTTGATTTGTTGTTATTTAGTAGTAGTAATCCGTCCTCCTCTAATTACATAGGAACCATTACAGGAATAAATGAAAACGCATCAATAAATTTGCCAAGCCACGGATATTCGTCAACGTATTATTATTATTTTAATATGTACTACGAAGACGGCAGCAACATGGATTTGAACAATTCCGATATTCGTATCAGACTTATGTACAATATTCCAGACGTTAATCCGATGCCTTTGTACAGCGTGTTGATGGATGACAGTGTTATTAGTCCAAACAACAGTTTTATTTTTCAATCTATATGGCTCGAACCTGAGACACAAGAACTGAAAATTGCCGTTGTTTGCAAAAACAGTTTAGGACATAAATGTGATTTCAAAACTCAAATAGCCACCATTACCTTTTGGGGCAACGAAAGGAGTGTTAAAGCATGAAAGTTCTCTTGTTGCATAGCGATAGCATAATGCAAGGGCAAACCATCGGCGGTTTAGGTGTTGTGGTGCAAAACCTGATGAAATTTTGGGGAGAAGATGACGAATTGTACATCGTTTCTTTTGGCGGTAAAGATTTTCAATATTCCAAAAACATAAGTCACAAAGCAGTAAAGTACAAGATGGTACCGAATATTCCACACGCTACTTATCGTGCATTTTTTATACAGCCTAATTTGATGCGTGTTGCGTTAGACTTCCCGGCGCCGGACGTGGTGGTGGGTTGCGATTGGAATTGCTCTTTTGCCGCCAAACAGTTGGCGCTGCATTACGGCGTACCCTATGTTTTTTGGTCGCATATTAGTCCATTGAGTTATTGTGTTAAAGATGAAATGGATCTTATCCGAACCGAAGCAGCCATTGAAGTACACGCACTCGAACAAGCTGATGCAGTCTTGCATGTAAGCGAAAGTTATGCCGCAAGTTTTCCGTTTTTCCTTTTTGCTCACAAAACGGCAGCAATTCACAATGGCGTTGATTTGCAGGATTTTGAATACAAAAGCGAAAAAAGTCCTTTTCGTTATCCCGAAAAATTTAATGTTGTGTTTTTGGGGCGTGCTGCCAAGCAAAAGGGTATTGACAAATTGATAAAAACCGCTTTGCCGGAAAACTGCGTGTTGAATTTTTGTGTGATGGACAACAAAAATACTATCAATGGTTTTGAAACCATTTTGTACCGGCTTGCCGAAGCGGATCCGGAACGTTATCAATTTATCGGGCAGGTAAATGGTGATGTAAAATCAAACTATTTGCGTTGGGCAGATGCGCTAATTGTACCGAGCCTTTCGGAACCATTCGGATTAGTAGGATTGGAAGGATTGGCTGCCAAAACATTGGTTATTTCAACGATGGTAGAAGGTTTGGGCGATTTCTTACATGAGGATTTTGCAATAAAATGCTTGCCCGAACCGGATTCTATTAGCGAAGCAATCCGGAAAGCGCAATCGCTATCCAAAGAACAACGCGAGCAAATGATTGAGTGCGGTTACTGTGTGGCGCAAGCACATGACTGGCGCATGATTGTACCAAAATTAAAAGACTTTTTTAAACAAACAATAAAATAATGTAACTATGACAAACGAACTTAGGCATTTGATTATGCATGCAGCGCAACAGCGAGGTTTTCGCGCTGATATGATTTTTTACGAAGATGTGCCGGCTATACAAGCAGGCAGCGAAAAATTGACAGAATTGCTATATTACACGGCATATCTAATGGGCATTGGCTTTCACGACCAACGACTGATTATGGATCTTTCGGAATTGATACAACTGAATAAGGTGGAAGAAAGCGAAGAAGTGGTAATTTTGTATTAAGTTTTGCCAGGGAAAAAAGTAAAGAGACTGTCTAAAAAGTTAGACAGTCTCTTTTTTATTTATGTGATTTTTGCAGTGTTTTATAATATTTTAGTCTGCTAAAATACCGACCTGCATTCGTTTACATAATCAATAACCTTCCTATTCGCTTCATCCACTTTCTTCATATCAAAATTAATGTAAATATCCGTTACCGATTTTCCGCCATGTCCCAATGCTGCAGCAATTGTTTCTTTCGGAATATCCAGCGAAGCAGCTATCGTTGCCCAACTATGTCGCGCCCAATAGATAGTTAGAGCCGAGAATGTTTTTTGAGTAACCTTTTTTCCATTCACAGTTTTTTCAATGATTTCGATTTCTTGGATATTATTGTTCAGCCGATCCAAAAAGTTTTTGTAATTGGAATAATTATCCAGCACGAAAAGCATCTGATTTTCTCCCTTATATTTATCGATTATTTGCTGGGCTTCCGGTTCCACTTTAATGGAATACAACCGACCCGTTTTAGCTCTTCGGTAATCTATCCTGCCGTTTTTTATTTCTGCGATGCTGAATAAATCTATGGGGTTAATACCGATCAAATAAAAGCTAAGTATAAAAATATCTCGATATTTTTCTTGGTGAGGCTTACATGGGTAATCCCTTAGCTTAGCAAGCTCTTTTACCGAAAGAGACCTTTTAGCTGTTTCTTCCGTCTTTATACTGAATTTTCGGAAAGGATAAGACGAAAGAGATACCTTTTCTTCATCAATAGCATTGTTGAAAACAGCTCTGATATTTCGCAACTCTATGGCAATAGTATTTACGGCAAGCCCTCTGTCGATAAGAAATTTTTCGAAAGCCCTTAGCCACTGAACCGTTATATCCTCAAAAAACAAAGAATCAATATCCGTATATTTCGAAATATAATTAAGCGTAGCTTTATACAATTCTTTTGTCCTGTTTTTGTATTTAGAGCCGATGAAATACTCAAAATGTTCTTTTACCAAATACTTAGGCGTTTTATTGATTTCTTTTCCCTCAATATAATTCTTGATATCATCTTTTGAAAGAAGATGTATATTGCCGGACATTTTCAGTTCCAATACCTTTGTTTTAGCTTCAATATATTTTGTTTCGATATAGTTATTCAATATCCGTTTAGTAGGATGGTTCACTACCTTATCATCTATCCACTGATTTTCCTGCAAATAAATACCCAAATTTATCATAGCAGTTTCATTTTTGAATCTAACCACTAATTTGAGCGAATAAGTATCATCTGTTTTTTTATTTCTTTTATCAAGATATAAACTTACCGAAATGTTCATAAGCGAGATATTAAGTTTTTATTTTATAATGAAGCACAATCATAAGTAATGCAAAATGATCCCTACGAAATTTAAAATATAACATTTATTCTTTTATGTTACTCACTAAAATATTGCATGTATTTTACACGCTTCAGGTATAAAAACACTTCATTTTGTGCAAAAATAACTATTTTTATTCATAATTGTGCAACTTTTTAGCACAACTAAAAAAGATAAGTGAATGACAAAAGGCACTGAAAATCAATATTAAAACTGATAATCAATGCCTTAGTGATTTGTCGGGGCGAGACGATTCGAACGTCCGACCACACGCCCCCCAGACGTGTACTCTAACCGGGCTGAGCTACGCCCCGAACTTTACTGGTGCAAATATAGTTGATTTTTCTTACTTACAAATACAAGTTGGCTTTAATTGTTTGAAAAAATCATTGCCTTTGTCATCAACCAAGATAAAAGCAGGGAAATCGACCACCTCGATTTTCCAAATAGCTTCCATACCCAATTCCGGATATTCGATACATTCGAGGCTTGTAATATTGTTTTGCGCCAAAATAGCCGCCGGACCGCCGATAGAGCCAAGATAAAATCCGCCGTATTTTTTGCATGCATCGGTTACTTCTTGGCTGCGGTTTCCTTTTGCCAACATAATCATACTGCCGCCCTTGCTTTGGAATAAATCCACATACGAATCCATACGACCGGCTGTAGTTGGTCCCATAGAACCGCAACTCATACCTTTAGGCGTTTTGGCAGGTCCGGCGTAATAAATCGGGTGATCTTTGATGTATTGCGGTAAATCCTGTCCACTGTCCAAACGCTCTTTCAGTTTGGCGTGAGCAATATCGCGCCCTACAATGATAGTACCGTTTAACGACAAACGAGTAGCAACCGGATAGTTGGATAATTCTGCCAAAATTTCATTCATTGGGCGGTTCAAATCAATTTTTACTGCGCCGCCTTCGCCTTCGTTGCGCATACTTTCGGGGATAAAACGTCCCGGATTATCCTCCAATTTTTCTACCCAAATACCATCTTTGTTAATTTTTGCCTTGATGTTACGGTCGGCAGAGCAAGACACTGCCATTCCTACCGGACACGATGCACCATGGCGTGGCAAGCGGATAATGCGAATATCGTGCGCATAATATTTTCCGCCGAATTGCGCGCCGTAGCCCGATTCGTAAGCGGCTTTCAATATTTTCTTTTCCAATTCCACATCGCGAAACGCCTGACCGCCTTCATTTCCTTCGGTTGGAAGCTCGTCGTAATATTTGGTTGATGCCAATTTTACGGTTTTCAAGCATTGGTCGGCAGAAGTGCCGCCAATCACAAAAGCAACGTGATAAGGCGGACAAGCAGCAGTGCCCAACGATTTCATTTTTTCCACCAAAAATTTCTCCAAACTTGCAGGGTTCAGCAACGCTTTTGTTTCTTGAAACAAATATGTTTTATTTGAAGAACCGCCGCCTTTGGCAATAAACAAGAACTTATACTCATCGCCGTCAACAGCTTGAATATCAATTTGCGCCGGAAGATTTGTGCCCGAATTTATTTCTTCGTACATATCCAACGCAACGGTTTGCGAATAGCGAAGATTTTCTTCCGTATAAGTTTTATAAATTCCTTTCGAGAGAGCCTCTTCGTCGTCGCCGCCTGTCCAAACTTGTTGACCTTTTTTGGCTGCTATCGTTGCCGTTCCGGTGTCTTGGCAAAAAGGAAGTATTCCTTTGGCAGCGATTTCAGCATTGCGAAGCATGGTTAAGGCTACATATTTGTCGTTTTCGCTCGCTTCCGGGTCGTCCAAAATAGCGGCTACTTGCTGTTGATGAGCTGCGCGGAGCATAAACGCACAATCTCTAAACGCAGCATTGGCTAATTCGGTTAATCCTTCGGGCGCTACTTTCAGCATTGTTTTTCCGTCAAATTCGGAAGTAGAAACGTGTTCTTTTGTCAGCAAATAATACTCGGTGCTTTCTTTTCTTGTTGGGAAAGGATTTTGATACTTGAATGGTGGTACAGGCATAATATTATGATGTTTTTAGTTAAAAACTTTTCAATGTTGCAAAGTTAATAAAAATAAGTGTATAAAGAAATAAAACGTAAACTACAAGTTTGCTTTTAACAACAATATAGCGTTAGACACTATCTTTCACTTTTCACTGTCATGTTGGCATATCTTTTTTGGCATCTCTTGCCTTATTCTTTATTTTGTTCCAAAAATCAGCTAATAGCATTTTTTCTACAAAAAACGAAGATAATACAAAAAAATACGTACATTTGTTTGTGGATATAATAGTCTTTTCAGAAATCATTGCTGTTGGCGCTCAAATAAAAACAAATAACCATGGGCACAACTCCAAAATTTAGAACGCTTATTGCAACAGCTCTTGATGATGAATCTGTCACGGCTGAAATAAAAGTTATTGATACATGTTTTGTCACAGATGAACGGGCAGATAATAAAGATACCTTTACACATTACATAGGATATAGTGATACATTGGGGGAAATTGCTAAAAAATATAATGCAACATCTGAAATATTAGCTAAGCTGAACAATATGAAATCCATACACGATATTATACATGTTGGAGATACGTTACAAATTCCTCTTTCAACTCTTCCAGTAAATATGAAGCTTCCTACGGAGCCTATTCGCAGAAAGCCTCGTACACAGGGGAATTACGTGGTGCAAAAAAATGATACATTGTTTGGCTTGGCTGACAAGTTTAAGGTAGATGTAAAAGATCTAATAAAATGGAATAACTTTGATCCCAGAAATCTTGGTTTGTATGAAAAAGAAAGTATAAATATATCGGATCCGGAGTTTGTAAATGTCTCAGCTTTGTATGGTGATAATATGAAATGGTGGGTAGCGAAAAGTCCGATATTGAACACAGATCCAATGGATGATAGTTGGTGGAGCTATATACAACATAGGCTTGGTTGTTCAACACCTCAACAGCGTAAAGCAGCTAAAAAATTTGCTTTACAAAAAGTTGATGAACACGCTGTGATAAAAAAAACATGGAGTAGGTCCATACACGTAACATATGAAGCAAAGACTCTTTTACGAAATATAAATGGTGTTAACGAAGTTATAGTTGAAACCAAAAACCAATATTTCACGTATGATGGAACAGCAATTCCGGAAAATGGAGTTATAACTGCGACTCCAAGTAAAAAGATTGCAACGCAAAACGCAAAAGATTGGTTAGAGTCTCCTTCTCAAAGTGTAGGTGAAGGATTAATAAAAACAGTTGCTAATGTTGGATATTCTATTCCTAATAGTTTTTATGTATTGGGTACAGGCAAAACTCTTTTGACCGGCGAGGAAGCAACTCTTGATAATAAATTAGATGCTTTAACTGATGTTGGAACATTAGGATTACTTAAAGGTGCCAAAACAACAGGAGTTGTAATTAAAACAGAAGGAAAAGGATTAATGAGATACCTTGATTATGTAAAAAAACGAGGGAAAGGTTATTTTTCTGGAAAAGGTTGGCAAAAGGATGCAAGTAAATCTTTCAAAACAAATAAAAGAATAGAAAAAGCTATTGACAATGGGTCAAATGCTTTAGATGTAGTATCACATGGTAGTAATACAATAGATAGAGAGGTAAAGAGATAATGAGAAGTGCCGATTTATTAGGAGCATTTATTTGCTGGTTATTTAATCTGTTGAGAGGAAGAAAAACCAGTTTGAGAGAAGAATTGAAAGATTCTTTTGCTACAAGACATCTTGTTGTTGGATTTTTGGCAGGAATAATAATTACTATTCTGATAGTGCTTTATTTTGATATGTAGCAAAAATGTGAATAATAGGCTGGTATTTAGGAAACTTTATCTTCACAAAAAATACTTAACCTTTTCTTTGTGAAGATAAAGTTTCCTAAATACTTTTAAAGGTAAAAAGATTACCAAATTTCCTTTTTAATACGGTCTTCAATATCACGGAAATAATCAACAGTACGGGCGCTGAGTTCCCGCACCGCTTTTTCATCGCACACCATCATTGCTCTAGAGTGTTTTTGAATAATACTAACGGTACAAGCGTGAGAATAAGCGCCCTCAATACCTGTTTTCACGGCCATCATTTTGTTTTCGCCTACGGCAAGTATCAGCAAACGCCTTGCATCTGTAACAGTTGCTACGCCAACGGTAAGCGCGTTACGAGGTACATTCTCCAACTTACCGCCAAAGAAACGCGAATTGTCGATGCGCGTTTGATGTGTGATTGTTTTCAGGCGTGTACGCGAAGTGAGGCTGGAAAACGGTTCATTGAATGCAATGTGTCCATTTGCTCCTACACCACACAAGAAAAGGTCAATGCCACCGACTGCTTTTATCTTAGCCTCATAATCATCGCACTCTTTGAGCAGATCGGGCGCATTGCCGTCGAGGATATTAACATTTTCGGGCTTGATGTCGATGTGATTGAAAAAATACTTCCACATAAACGTATGATAGCTTTCGGGGTGATCTTCGGGCAAACCCACATACTCGTCCATATTAAACGTAATCACATTTTTGAACGAAATCTCGCCTTTTTTATGGAGTTTTATCAACTCTTTATATGTTTCCAGCGGAGTGCCGCCGGTAGGCAAACCCAACACATACGGTTTATCCGGATTGCTTTCAAAGTGCATATCCATTAACTTGACGATGTACCGCGCTGTCCATTTTGCTACAGATTTCGGGTCTTTTTCTATTATTAGTCTCATATTCTTATGTATTTATCGTGTCAAAATTAAAAATTTTGCAAAAAATAATGCATAAATTAAATAAAAAAATCGAAAAAAAGAATCATTTTTTTCGATTTCGTTTTTTTAATGGTTATTAACTTATAAATTATCGGAATTATCCCTTTTAGTCTTGTACATTTATTACGGTACTCTGTACCGTTGCCGCATTCGTATCTAATTGAAGCTGCAACTATTCCGGCTGCTCTGCAGCTAAAAAAAAGGCAGGTGCAGAGTACTTGAATAGTTGTAGCCGATGAATCTATCCAAAAAATAGCAGGTGCAGCGCACCGAACAAGACTAAAAGGGATAATTCCGTTTTTTATTAATCCCAACAACAAAAACCACCAAAACCGTTAAAGTAATGGTGGTTATTGCTATAATTAAAGAATCATGTTCATCTTTCTCTTGTCTGAATCAGGATGTATAAGATTAAAAGATTTTTAGGATTA
>Ga0082212_10003534_pt1 | contig 22080 bp, 23 predicted proteins | sample TergutNt197P3_FD_71548 | JGI IMG/M metagenome (GOLD analysis project Ga0082212, IMG submission 71548) | Neocapritermes taracua P3 segment gut microbial communities from Petit-Saut dam, French Guiana - Nt197 P3 | ecosystem: Host-associated > Arthropoda: Insects > Digestive system > Gut ...
TACTAAGAAAAAAATTCCCGCAGGAATAGAGCTTCTCTCTATTGAACTGTTGGTGGACTCTATATCAATCTCAAAATCCCTTTGAGAACGCCGTCGCTTAAAACCGGAATAACAACCCATTATGACAAGAATAAGCGACAGAGCGGCACGCAGATATATTCCTCCCCGAGCCGCATAACCCGTTTCCCAATCAATAAAAAACAGGATGTCAAAAAAACGCACCGCCGCTACGGGAAGTACCATTATTGTTACAAACAGCAAATATTTTCTCACGGCTACCTATCCCCAGCTTATTTTATAGTTGCAATCATATCAAAAACTGTACATGACCCGCGGGAACCTATATGCATTTATCTGCATATTTTACTTTGAACGCCTATGAGTGTCAATAGCTGAAAGCACCCGCAAACACGCGCTGAAAACGGGTCTGCCATCTTTAGTATTAAAAACCAAAAGACGCCGCGCATTCCCTTACAGCTTCAAAAGATGTATAAGCCGGGGTAAAACCCAACAGTGTTTTTGCCTTCTCCATAGAACAGCTTGGAGAACGCTGTATATGTTCAAAGGTTGTCGAAGCCTGCTCCGAACTGAACCGGTTTTTCCAAACGTCGAACGGTTCATAGAAAATATCAGCAACCCTGTCATACCACGAGGCAACCTCTCCGGCGTAACCTGTAAGGGTGACGGCGCGTTCCGAAACAGCGTGAAATCCCTCTCCGAAAGCCAGCTTTCCCGCTTTTATAGCTGAAAAGAATACCCCGGCAACATCCTTGGCATGAACGTGATGCAATGTTTCCATTCCGAAATTAGGCAGATAAACAGGTTCGCCGTTCCTTATTTTTTCAAAGGCTGACAACCCCTTAAATCCCTGGGGATTTATCGGAATATCCCCCGGGCAGACTATATGACCTGGATGTACTATGGTTCCGGGAAATCCCGAATCAAGGAATCGGTTGGTAATGGTAAAATCCATGATGCTTTTTTGTTTGCCGTAATGTTCCAACGGATTGCGGCTTTCTTGTTCCCTGACGGGGACAGCTTCGCTCTTTCCGTGCATCCAAATACTGCCGCATACGAGATAGTGTTCAACCTTTCCCGAAAGCGATTCCATCAGCTTTTCCATATCGCTGCTTTCAAAACAAATCATATCAATCACAATATCTGCGGAGAGAGAGGATATTATTTGCTCAAACCCCTCCGCCTCGCGATCGGCGTTCAGCTGCGTGACCTGCTGCCAGGCTTTGTTTTGTATCAACGGTGTTGTTATTCCTCTGCTGACGTTTGTCACCGAGCAACCCGATTCAATAAGCATCGGGACAAGATAACCGCCAACCTTGCCGCGTCCTCCGATTATCACAACTTTTTTCATAAGAACCCTCCTGACATGAACCGCTGTTTCGTCGTCTTTTCTATGATGCCGCTGATTACTATCATACCATAAAATGAAAATCTTTCGTTGACTTTGACCTAATAAAAAACGTACAATTATACAAATCAATTTTTCACAAAGGAGTTAGAAAATGCCTATTATTATACCGGAAGAGCAATCAAGGGAATATGTATCTCTTTTATTTCAAAAAATCGGAGCTAAAAAAGAAGACGCCGATATCATGGGAGATCATCTGACTATGTCGGAAATGAGGGGAATATATTCTCACGGACTTTCGAGAATACCAGTATATTCCCGAAAACTCGAGGGAAAGGGATTTAACGCCAACCCCAACATGCGTATAGTTAAGGAGTATCCCGGAAGTTTTTTGCTTGACGCCGACAAAGCGTTTGGTCCGGTATCAGGCAGGTTTGTAATGGACCGGCTAGCTCTCAAAGCTAAGGATACCGGTTTCGCGTCCGCGGTTATTACAAATGCAAACCACTGGGGATTTCTAGGATATTATACCTTAATGGCGCTTAAATACGATATGATAGGTTTTGTTTTTTGCAACGCCACCGCCACGACTTCAATATTCGGTTCCCCGTTCAGATTCGTCGGCACCAGCCCGATGAGCATCTGCATTCCGGCGGGCAAATGCGACCCCATATTATATGACGCCGCGAGCAGCGCGGTCGCTATGGGCAAGGTAAATGTCGCCAATCTTGAAGGACGACCGATACCCGAAGAATGGACCTATGATAAAGAAGGAAAAGCGACAACCAATCCGGCCGACGCCCTTTCAGGCGGATGTATGCGCGCATTCGGAGGCTACAAGGGAAGCGGTATCGCTATTCTTATAAGTCTTATTTCAGCGGCTCTTGCGGGTGTTCCGAGTGACTTTTTGAACAATGACTCGGCTGCGTCTTCAGGAAACAATGTCGGCGGGGTGATGCAGGTCATTGACATATCAAAATTTAGGGATATAAGTGAGTTTAAATCTCAGGTCGATGATTTTATCACCGCAGCAAAAGCCCAACCCAAAGGTGAAGGCGTCGAAGAGATATATATGCCCGGAGAAATCGAATTCAACAAAATGCGAGCGTTCCGTAAACAGGGCGGGTTTGAAATAGGACCCGCGCTTTTCAAGGTTCTTAAAGACTCTGCCGCGAAGTACGGGCTTGACTACGATTTCAGCGACTGGGAGAGGTAGGACGGCCGACGCAGTTTTTATCTGTATTCAGAATCCCTCACAATGCATCCCGCATACTTTCCGGCAGATAGTAAACGACTGCAGCCGCCGCAGCACAGACATATTTTTTCTGCGCTCATTTTCCCTTGTAACAGTATATCCCTCGCAAAATCAGGATATGCTAACGCCTGTCTTCCAAACCCTATCATATCCGCTTGATTTTGTTCTATCATACGAGCGCCTATTGCCGGAGCATATTGATAGAGGTGCGAAAATCCGGTTGCCGCAACCTTAATGTCTTTAACCGCTGATTTGATATCGGCGGCGAAGCTATGCATCCTCGCTCCGCTTTTTATAGGGTGCGGCGGAGGTGAAAACAACGGTTCTGAGTTAGTTATATCAGGGAATAAATCATATCTAGGATCCCCGGAGCTGCAGTTTATAAGCTCAACACCAAATTCGTTGTTGAGTTCGGATATAAGTCTGGCAGGCTCTGTTATGTCAGGCAGAAACCCTCCGTTTTCGTCCATGCCGAATCCTTCGGGATATGGAATACCGTCATAAGCATTAAGACGAACTGTGAGAAACATATTTCCGGCTTCGGCTTGTGAGGACGCCATCGCTTCTTTAAGATGACGCGTACGGTTTTCGAAGCACCCCCCATATCTGCCGGGCCGGTTTCTGGCCGAGAGAAGTTCACTGATAAAAAACATATGGCATGATTTTATTTCAACTCCGTCAAAACCGGCTTTATTTGCAAGACGGGTTATATGCCCGTAAGATTCCGCCAATCGAGCTATTTCATCATCAGATAACGGATCCTGACCATATGAAGGCTTAAGTCTATCCCAAACCGCATTTTTTGTCGCGGGTTTGGGAATCGGATTACAGGAACGACCCGGGTGTGAAATCTGAATAATAACAATAGGACAGGTCCCGTTTTCAATGAACGCTTTTTCTTTCATGTTGTTTATAAGATTCCTGAAAGATCCCAGCGTTTTCTCACTGAGAACGAGCTGACGCGGGTTGCTCTTTAATTCTGAGTTTAAGGCTACGGCTTCCATCCAAATGCAGCCTGCGCCGCCTGCGGCAAAACGAAGATACCTGCGTTCGGTCAGTTCTCCCGGTGCTCCGTTTATTTCCGCGTCGGCGCATTCGACCGGTTGAATAAAAAGACGGTTGGGGATAATAGAGTTATTAACCTTCAGAGGAAGAGATAAAACCGAAATATCCCCACTTTCAAGGGTTACCCCGAACGCTGATGCTTGTTTACATAAGTAATCATAACTGTAGATATCGTTGTTTTTCATAATTTATTGTCACCGGAAATGTAAAACTCTTTTTTTGCGCGTTTAATAAGCTTTCTGTATAAATAGACATCCCCGGGAAGGAACGTCTTGTCATTTACAGAATCTGCCGAAAACCATTTAACGCCGGAGTTCTCGTCAGGGTTTATCTTGGTTTCTTCGTTCTCATCGGCAATAAGGATATACGCTACGGAAAGATGAAGATGCGCGCTGATATATTGCCCTTTTCTTATATGGCCGAAGTTAACAAGAATATCGAGCGAAGCGATTTTTGAGGTTTGCGGCTTGATGCGCGACAGACCTGTTTCCTCCTGAGCCTCGCGCAAAGCGACCGCGAGAAGGTCTTCGTCCCCATCAGCGTGACCTCCGGTCCACGCCCATGTGTCGCGTATATTATGATGCACGAAAAGAACCGAATCCAACTTTCGGTTCATGATGAATCCCGAACTGGTGATATGGGCAATTCCGTTGCTGCGGGAAAGCACATTTTTGTTATTTTTTTTGATAAACTCAAGAATGAGCGCTTTATCGCTCGATTCCTGTTCATTAGCGGGTATGTATTCTTTGATATTATCTATATAACCCATAATATATAAAAACTCTTCGTGGCAGCGCGTTATTTCACATACTTGCTTGAAGAGGAGACTGCTCAGCCCAAATCATGCCTATCGCACCGGTAGGACAAAGAGGCGCGCATTCGCCGCAGCCGGTACATTTTTCGTTGTCTACGACTGCCAGGTTATCAATAACATGGACCGCGTCGAATCTGCAGGCTTTTTCACAGCGTGTACATCCGATACAACTGTTGCCGCACAGTTTCCTCGAAACACCGCCTCTGTCATGACTGGTGCAAGAAACAAAAGATTTTTTTCCGAGAGGGAGGATGTCAATTATCTTTTTTGGGCAGACGCCTGCGCAGGCGCCGCACCCGTTACAAATATCCGGGTCACTGCTTGCGACTCCGTCAATAATACGCATGGCTCCGAACTTGCATGCGGACACACAGTCGCCGAACCCCAAACAACCGTATGAGCATGACACCATTCCTTTATACAGACCTGCTGACGCAATGCAGCTCTCAACCCCAATGTAATTATATTTCTCCAAAGCGATTTCACAATAGCCTCGGCACCTCACAACCGCGACGCTTTCCACAACATCTACCGCGTCGGTTCCCATGACCCCGGCAATGGCTATTGACGCTTTATCTCCGCCGGGTACGCAAAGATTTACCTGAGCTCCTCCGACAACGGCAAGCGCATAGTCACCGCACCCGGCATAACCGCAGGCTCCGCAGTTCGCGCCCGGTAAAACAGCGGTTATCGCGTCTGCCCGTTCGTCGTTCGGAACCGACATAAACCTATCCGCGACAACTAACATTACTGCCGAAACTCCGCCTAACGCAACCAATAGTATTACCGCAGATATAATTGCATTCCAGTTCATATGCATCTCCTAAATATATCCTGTCTTTGAACCTTGAAAAGATGACGTTTTAGTTAAACATGTTCTCCACCATACCGGTAAATCCCATAAAAGTAAGCGATGTCAGCGACGCCGCTGCAAGCGTTATGGGCAGTCCTTCAAAACATTTAGGCGGTTTAGCGCGACTAAGCATCCTTCGCACTCCGGAAAAAAGAATCATAGCCAACATAAAACCGACTCCCGCGCCAAAACCTCCGATAACCGATTGCAGCAGATTGTAATCATTATTGATATTGAGTATGGTCACTGCGAGTACCGCGCAATTAGTTGTGATAAGCGGAAGATATATCCCAAGCGCTTTGTAAAGAGCCTTAATATATTTTTTCAGAATAATCTCAACCAACTGTACAAGCGCCGCTATTACAAGAATGAAAACTATTGTCATAAGATACTCGAGTCCGTATGGCCGCAGAAAGCCGGCATAAACTAAATATGTAGCCGCGGATGCGAGCGACATTACAAAAATAACGGCGCCGCTCATACCGATTGCGTTGGAAAGATTTTTTGAAACACCGAGAAACGGACAAATTCCGAGAAACTGCACAAGCACATAGTTCTCGGTAAGAACCATTGTGAAAAGAATAATCAATAGTCCACTAAGCATTATCGGCGTCCTCCTTTACTTCGCAGGCAGTCTTTGTGCAAATACCCGCGATGGGGCAGCTTGAACAGGTATCATCAACAGAAAACTTCAGAGGTCTTTTTCCTTTCTTGGCGAGAACAGCCGCGAGAATAGCCATCACAAGCCCATAGGTAAAGAATCCGCCGGGAGTTTTTGTCATGACCCCTATTTGATAACCTTCGGGAATCAGACGTATATCAAACCAACTCCCGTTTCCGATAATTTCTCTGATAGATGCCATTACCGCTATTGTTACCGTGAATCCCAACCCCATTCCGATACCGTCAAACATACTGTTTATTATCGTATTTTTATTAGCGAACATTTCCGCTCGGCCGAGGATTATGCAGTTTACAACAATCAACGGCAGATATATCCCTAATGCTGAGTACAAAACCGGTACGAATGCTTGGATAATCATCATGACCAATGTGACGAAAACAGCTATAACAGTGATATAACAAGGTATACGCACCTTGTCTGGAATAACTTTACGTAATGCCGCAATCACCATATTTGAACATATTAGCACGAATGTCGCGGCTATTCCCATACCAACAGCGCCCGAAACGGTTGTGCTAATAGCCAGCGTAGGGCAGGTCCCAAGCACAAGTACAAGTACCGGGTTTTCCTTGATTATGCCATTAAAAATTAAATCCTTTTTTTTAGGCTTCATACATCACGCCCCCTTTATCTGCTCGAATACATCGAGCGCAAGTACAACCGAATCTATAACCGCTTTTGAGGAATATGTTGCTCCGGATATTATCGATATACCCGGATCGTTAAGTCTGTATCCGATAAAGCTGTCGGTGAAACTGCTGAGTGCGACTTTGGATCCAAGCCCTTTTGTCTCGGTATCAGCGTTCACGCGGATTCTCAGAACGCTGCCGTCGGAGGTTATTGCCACGGTGGTTGTGACCGTACCGCCATATCCTCCGGCTTCGACGAGAATAATATATCCGCTTCCGCCGTCATCAACATGGATACTTCTTACCCGATGATCCGCTTCATAGAGGATTTCAGTAAATCCGGTGGCGTCCGGGAGAAGATCTTGACGGTCCTTGAGGGCGGCGGCTAACTCATTTTCTTTTATTATCGGCGCTGTCACTGCGTTGGTAATACCCAACAGTCCGGAGGATACAAGGCATATTATGACCAACACAATGATAGGTTTGAACGTATCCGCGAAAACATTCTTTTTATCATTCATTTTGCCGCGCCTCCATATGGTTTTCTCCTGGTAAGGTCATTTATATAAGGAACAATGAGGTTCATTATCAGAATAGCATAGGTAACCCCCTCGGACGTCGAAGAATAAGTTCTTATCAGAACAGTTAACAGACCGCATCCCAGCCCGAAGATGAGTTTTCCGAGATTTGAATAGGGTGATGTTGTATAATCCGACGCCATAAAGATTGCACCGAGCATTAAACCCCCGGATAATATAGCGTTCAACGGCGCGACCGCTCCGAACGCGAGATGCAGCAGATAAGCTGAACCGATATAGGATAATGGAATTATCGGGTTAATTACCCCGCGTACCAGAAGATATATAAAGCCGATTATTAATGCGGCGGCACAGGTTTCGCCGAGAACCCCGCCATGATTTCCGATAAATAGTGTCCAGAGATCGGCATATTTATCCACAAGCTTTGCGGCTGCGGGAGTGGCTTTTGACAGCGCGTCAAGCTGAAGCAGCGGCGTAGCTGTTGACATGCTGTCGGGAGCGGTTGAGGGAAAAGTGTGCGCTGTCATGGTCTCAGGGAAGGAAAGCCCCATAAATACCCTCGCGGCGAGAGCCGGATTGAGGAAATTATATCCTATACCTCCGAAAAGCTGTTTTACGAGAATTACAGCGACCAGACAACCTACCAGAAGCTGCCAGACCGGTAGTGAGGAAGGGACGTTGAATGTCAGCAATATCCCGGTCACGACCGCCGATAAATCTCCTGTAGTGTCGGGCTTCTTCATGATCAAGCACCACAGACACTCAAACAGAACGCATCCGAGTATGCCGATAAAAACTCGTATCAACGCTCCCCATCCGAACAGGATGGCAGCCATGACTGCCGCCGGTACGAGAGCGATTACAACATCGAGCATAATACTTTTGGTAGTTTTTCTACCGTGAATATGCGGCGACGATGTGACAATAAGATTACTGCTCACTTTTTCTCACCCGCCTTTCTTATTTCAGCTTTGGACAGACGCATCGTCTGGGTAAGCGGGCGGTTCGCAGGACAGTTAAATGAACAGCACCCGCACTCAATGCAGTTCATTGCGGAAAGTTTTGCAAGAAGCGCCGCGTTCTTTGCTTCAAAAGCATCGTCAATTTCTACAGGAGAAAGCCTCATTGGGCAGTTGTATGCGCATCGCCCGCACCGGATACAGCTTTGACCGGATATTCCTGATGTTTCGGCTGCGGTCAGAGCGAGAACGGCGTTGGTATTCTTAAGCACCGGAAATTCCGGATCATATAGCGCGATACCCATCATAGGTCCGCCCAACAATATGCGTTCACATTCCTCCTCAAGATTTCCGAGAATATCGGATATTTTCATACCTATTGGAACAATGTAATTTCCGCTTTTATTCTGACCTTTGCCGTCGACAGTTATGCGTTTTTCTACAAGAGGGATACCTGTTTTTAAAAACTTGTCGATCATGGCGACCGTAGCGACGTTAAGAATAACGACTCCGGCGTCGGCAGGAAGCCCTCCGGTCGGAACCGCCCGTCCGGTTACGTTTCCGATCAGAACTTTTTCGGCTCCTTGAGGATACAACGTAGGAAGAGATTTAATCGATATATTACTGTTTGCTTTTATATTGCTATTGAGTATTTTAATAGCTTCCGGTTTATTCTTTTCGACAGCAATAACTGCTTTCGGAAGTCCGAGCAAATCAAGTAATGTACTAACTCCGTTGAGGACATGATCGGTATCCTCGAGCATGGTGCGGTAATCGCTAGTGATATATGGTTCACATTCAGCTGCGTTTATCAATAAAAGGTCGAGAGGTTTGTCGCTTTTTGCAAGCTTTACATGAGTCGGAAACCCTGCGCCTCCGAGTCCCACAAGTCCGCTGGACTGGACAGCTTTTACAAGCTCCTCCTGATTGTTGACATTCGGGGGAATAATTGAGGGGTCGGGGTTCTGTTCTCCGTCGGACTCAATGACCACCGCTTCCCGGAACGTTCCGTCAGAAAACAGTATTTCGGTTATTTCCAGAACCTTCCCGCTTACCGACGAGTGGGTGTCAACGCTGACAAAACCTGAAGACTTTGCGACAGGCGTACCGACAAAAACCATGTCTCCTTTTTCCACACATAACTTTGCAGGCGCGCCTATATGCATGGTCAAAGGTATGGTCACCCTTTCAGGGACATCAAGTCTTACGCTGGCGCTGTCTTGAGTATACTTACGGTGCGGCGCTTTGATTCCTCTTCCGATTTTAGCTTTAATAAACTTTTTCTCCACCGTGTGAACATCCTCCCCTTCCCGAAACTGTCAGACTACTAACAGCTGCCCGATATTTCTGATGAATGTATTTTTATAGTATCCCCGCCCAATAATCCTAAAGATTTTTCTTGCTTTTGAAAGGTCAGACATCTCTGCATACTTTTTTGCGCAGGCATATATATCATTGCTGAGGCGGTCATTAAAGGTTTCGGCAAAACAAGCTGCCTGCGCGTACATGGAGCGGTAAATTGTCCGCATGACGTCTGTTCTTCTTAGTTTTCGCAGCATGGATTTTGAATCTCTGGCGTCGCTTGCGCCTATTTGATTGTGCTGATGCTGACGGTACATGAGAGTCGGTTCATATAATACCTCGATCCTTCCGAACGCTGCGGCAGTGAGAGCGAGCCACCAGTCATGCATAACGGCATCTTTCGGGATTTGACGCACCATCTGTTTTAACGGGCGATTTATCATTACAGAACAACCGGTCACATTATTTTGCACAAGAAGATTTTTAAAACTACAGCGTTTTGGAGATAGTTTTTCATACTTAAACAAAGAATTAGATATAATGTTAAGCGACTCATCAGTTACGGCAAGATCGGTATGAACGAGAATCGGAATATCGTTGCCTAAACTTTTCTCGGTGTTTTTCATAAGAGCCAGCGTCTTTTCAACCTTGTCGGTATGCCAGACATCATCGGCGTCGCAGAACATGGTGTACTCTCCGTCGGTTGAAAGAAGCAGAGTGAAAAAGTTATTCTTTGAGCCTTGGGTCTCTCTTTTTACATCAATTGTTTTGATGCGCCGGTCGATATCGCAATAACGGTTTATTATATCCCGGGTTGTGTCGCTTGAGCCGTCGTCTCTGACTATGATATCCAGCTCCCGGTAGGTTTGTCTGACTAAAGAATCTAAAAGCTCCTCCAAAAATCTTGCGTTATTGAAAGTTGCGACAAGAATCGTTACAGGTTGCCTCATATTACAGCGCCGCCCTTAAAACCGCGTCTATTTTTTTTATTGTCGCTGCACCCTCATGAAGCTTTTTTTCATCGACATAATAAGTCGGAACATAGTAATAGTTATAACTGTCGGCAAATTCCGGGTCTTCGCTTTCGTCTATTATCTCTATTGTTATCTCCCGGTAATCGGGATTTTCCTCCAATAGTTTTTGTTGCCAATTAAGCGCCTGAACACAGAACGGACAGTTCCGGAGAATAAACAGTTTGACGTTTTTCATAGCCCCTCTCAATATATAGGTGTATCAAAAAACAGAATATATCATATATCAAAAAATATTATAAAGTTTTATCAGAGCGTTGTCTATCAAAAAGAAAAAACTCTTAAAAATATTTTATTGTATTCGCAACCGTTTATTTCTCAACATTTCTACCGCTTTATTAACAACTCCGTATATGCAAAATGAGAGAAAACTCAGGAAAAGAACAATATGGATATTTAGTATAGCGAGCAGACCAAAGATAATAGCAAGAATAAGAATTGAAAAAGGTTTTCTGTTGTACATCAATTGGTTGATAAGATGCGGATACGAAATCCGGCTTACCATCAATATCCCGGTGAAAAACAACGAAAAAGGTATGAACCAAAGAGTTGCGTTTTCAAAAGCCCCGGTAACGAAATAGGCGGGAAGGTCCATTTTCAACAAAAACGACGACATGAACTTTTCCCGGAATAGAATCGTGCTGATTATAAGACCTGCCGCGGCAGGGGACGGAAGCCCTGCGAAATTCATGTGAGAGGCTTTATCATCATCGGTTTCAACATTAAATCTCGCCAATCGCAGCAACGCGCACATAGCGTAAAATATTACCGCGAAAAGGACTGTGCGGTTCAATACTTCTGTGAGATGAAATTCTTCTTGACGCAGTTCGATTATTTTTTCTGTGAGTAGTTTATAGGATAAAAACGCAGGAGCAATGCCAAAACTAACCGAGTCGCAAAGACTGTCGAGTTGTGCTCCGAAACCCGATGTATTCCCGCTTGCTCTGGCTACGCTGCCATCCACTGCATCCGCCATCATACCGAAAACTATCATCCAGGCTGAAGCAACGGTATATGAAGAGGTCAACCTAGGAAACAGCGGAAAATGATAACTGCCGCTCGGGTCCCGGCAGGCTAACAGAATCGCTAAGAATCCGAGGAACCCGTTTAAAAGCGTGATAGCAGACGGAAGAATCGAAATAAATTTTAACCGACCATGTTCTTTCATGATTCTTCCTCTGTATGGATATAACGAATTACCGCTGTAAGTCCGGCTTTTATTTTATCACCCGACTTTACGCATATTTCCCGATCCTTCCCGTTCGGGAGGATTAACTCGGTTCTTGAACCGAACTTAATCATTCCGAATTTCTCTCCCTGGCTTAATACATCTCCAACTTTTACTCTGCAGACAATACGCCGGGCTATTGCTCCGCTTACCTGTCTTATCACTATATTTTCCGGCGGTTCTGCAGATTTATAAACTGTAAGTTCATTGGACTCATTGAGCCTTGCGGAATCAGGATTGTTGGCATTGCGGAAATGTCCTCTTGTATAGTTAATACTCTCCACTAAAGCGCCGCAGGGAATACGATTTATATGAACATTAAAAAGACTTAGAAACACACTTATTCTGATCCTGTCATGTCCCGACTCAACTTCAGTTACCGTTCCGTCACAAGGAGAATAAAGAATGTTTTCGTCATATACGATCTCGCGTCTCGGATCCCGAAAAAAATACACAACAAACAAAAGAGCGATGATAAGCACCGCTTCGGTAAGAATAATCAAAATAATAGATTTGAAACAGATAACCGGTACAACCATGAAGCATATTATCATACCGGTAAACACCGCGACTTGCGGAAATCCGTACTTAGTTATAGTAAACATCAACCCTCTTTGATTTGTGATTCACCCTGCTGCAGGGAAGCTGTAACAGATACTTTGAGTTTACTTAAAATTTTCCTCAACGATCTTCAATGCCTGAGCATGTTTGTCGGCGACAACATAAACAACATATTTCCCCTGCTGCTTAATAAGAGCATTGTTGAGCCGGGGAATAGCGTCAGGAGCGTAATCCGCATATATTGCTTTTTGAGTATCAACACGGGTCATGAGTTCTTCGGTAAGTTGTTTTGCCGCTTCTTCCGAGACACATATGAAAAGAGCATATTCCTCTCCGGTATATCCTGAACCCATATAAAGCATAGATGTCTCGATATTACCAGGAGTCAGAAAAAGCACTGAGGATAATACCGACTCTTTTGTTATACGCTCAAGGGTATCCGAAAACAACCCGGCGCTCTCAATTTTGCTTTGAAGTGCCTGCATATCAATATTTATTTCAACACTATTTGATGAACTGCAGCCTGAATAAAAAATGAAACACAAAATGACAACAATCCCGGTAATTATTCTTTTCATGAATATTCACTCTCGTCAACGACATGTGTTTTAATATAGTCTATCCATTTATCATAACCGTCCTTTGAAAGAGACAAGCCGTTAGAAGCCGCGAAACCGCTGGTCAATGAACCGGTTCCTCCGCTTAATCCTTCCCACACATCCAGGTAATATATCTTTTTTGATTCTGCAATCTGTTTTATCAACCTGTTGTACTCGGTTACCCTCTCGTTTGTGATATAACTCGGATTTCCGCTTTTCCCCGCTGTTACCGGGATTACGCTTTGGATATATATTGAAGACTTAGGCGATTGCTCTTTTATGATATCAATCAACTCGGCATAACTATCGGAAAAAGCTGAAGCATTCGGCCATCCAAGTTCATTTAACCCCACCTGAATATAAATAGAATCATATTGCTTTGCAGAAAGCTGTTCCGATAAAGTACGGCTCGCTCCTTTGATTTCAAAGGTATAATCCTTTACGGCGTCTACGCTGATATTTTCACTCGCGAGGCAATCGGCATTGGGAAGATATCCGAATATCGGAAACCCGGTTACGCGGGCGTCGCCTATCATGAGCACCGAGTCAAAATAACTGTCATTGACAGCCTCTGCTTCAGGAACCGGCATGCTGTAATCGTAATATTTTGGCGGAGTGGTTATTACTATAGGCGCATCATCCGCCGGCGGAAGAGGTCCGGTATTCGCGGACTCGATATATTTCGGGGTGAAAATCCAGCTTATTAGCTTGACTATCCCGATAATTAAAAGAATCGCTATTACAACAACGATTGCCAACGAAATTAAACGACGTCTCTTGCGCTGCCTTATCCTCTGATGGCGCGTTTCACGTTTCGCGGTTTCCATATCCTGCATGACGTTACCTCCGGCAGACAGGTTATACTAAGCCCGTTATTAAGTACTTATGTTGTGAAGTATAGCATAATATTTCCTGTTTTACCATGAAAGAACAATTGTCTTTTTTGTTGACTAAATCTATTACTGAAAATATAATGTGGTTTATGCCGCCAATCAACAATTATGTGTTGAGTGCCGCAAAGGGGAATGAAGTGGATAATAAACAAAAAAAACTAAGAAGCCTGGTCATTCTCGGGTTGATGACCGCGGCGGTGTTCGCGAGCAATTATATACAATTCGTTATACCAACCCCGATAGGAGCGACGCGTATCCATATAGCCAACGGGATATGTCTGCTTTCGGCCTTGCTTATGGGTGGATTTAAAGGAGGCATATCCGCAGGATTAGGCTCATTTTTATTTGACCTTACCTTTCCGGAATATGTTGCGACGAGTTGGGTTACGTTCATTATGAAATTTCTTATGGCGCTGATATGCGGATTTGTTGTGCATATATCAGGCAAGGATAATACCGGCTCCGGGATATCGGTTTTGCGTAAAATAGTCGGCGCTGTCATAGGTTCGGTATCCTATGTTGTGATGTATATTGCCAAACAGTTCATTGAGCAGTGCCTGATATTAGGGTTGTCTGTACAGGCGGTCGCAATAACAACCTTTACCGTAAAACTGCCGGCTTCTTTGATTAACGCCGCCCTCGCAGTTCCCATAGCTGTTTTATTGCACAGCGCATTATATCCTGCATTAAAAAAGGCAGGACTGTCAGACTTGTTTGGTATTAAGTAATGGAATTGAATATTGTTTTGGTCGAACCGCAGATACCTCAGAATACAGGAAATATCGCAAGAACCTGTGCGGCGACCGGAGCAAAACTTCATCTTGTTGAACCGATGGCTTTTGTGATTGACGACAGAAAACTGAAACGCGCTGGGTTGGACTACTGGGATATGCTCGATGTAAAGCGATATGAATGTCTGGATGTTTTTTTAAAAAAGAACCAAGGCGACTTTTTCTTCTTCACTACCAAAGCCAAAAAAAGCTATACTGAAGCGATATACAAAAACGGTTGTTATATGGTTTTCGGAAGAGAGGACGCCGGGCTTCCCGAAAAATTACTTACCATGTGCAAAGGTATCAACCTTCGCATCCCGATGATGAGTGAAGCGAGAAGTCTTAACCTGTCAAACGCTGTAGCAATAGCGGCTTTTGAAGCATACCGGCAAAATGGTTTTCCCGGATTTTTAACAGCGTCTCCGAGAGAGTTATAGTCTTTATAAGATATGTTTTCATATGCGGTTTTATTGATATTGATGTGATATACTATTAGCAGGAATGATACAGTTAAGCTACCTTTAAGGGGTCGGAAAGCTGATCGGTGAGGGTTTTATTAGTATGGAGCGATTCAGGGCTTGTCTATCGGAAAACATTAGTCTCGGGCAATACTTCCCGGATGAACAAGCGGCGCTTTTAAACAAAGGAAAAAGAGAAAAGCGTATAACCCTGAATTCTCTTACAGAGGATTTTGTTTTTAACCGAGGCGTCGGTATTCCTGGTTCAAAACAGTATAAAACGCAAAAATTACCTTGTGATATCGGTAATGCGGATGAATTAAGGTTGCTGTATTCAAAATTTGAGGCGCAAAATGAAGAGGGTTTTGACACCATACTCAGGATAGGAGGCAATATTGTTTGCGCATCGGTTTATTTAAACGGATATCATGTCGCGAATATAGAAAATACATTTATGTTCACGCAGATAAACATCACGGATTATTTAACCGATACAAATAATCTTTTTATTAAATTTGAAAACAACCCGTATAATGACTATGATACGGTTCGCTCGATTTCCATAGTGTATTTACCGAAATCAAGAATAACCGATCTGTATCTGAGAAACCGGCTGAGTGATAATCTTGCAGAAGTATACGCAGATGTTACCGTAGTATCCGGGGATATATCAGCCGCGTTAGGCGGGATGGTTACATTGTCGGTTTACGACCGAAAAAATATAATAGCAGAAACAACTGCTCCGGTCCCTGCGTTTCAAAGAAATCATTGGACGGTGATACGTTTATCATTTAAACTGAAAACCCCGCGCCTTTGGAGCATAGGCGATCCGCATCGTTATATGTTGATGCTGAAGTATCACAATGCCGACGGAACGATATCTGATATTCGGATTATAAAACACGGAATACGGGAACTTCGTTTTGACCGATACAATAAAAAGAAGAACAAAGGTCCGGAGTTTTGTGTTAACGGATTCCCGGTTAAGATAATAGGCGCGGTCATCCGCAATCAGGATATCTTGCTGCCGAAGAAACTGAAATCTGCCGGATTTAACGCTGTTCGCGTAATCAATCCAAACAGTATGCCGTTCCTTGAAGCATGTGAAAATGAAGGACTGTTAGTAATGAGTGAAGTTAAATACGGTTTGGCTGCCGGGAAAAGACGAAAAAGGAAAAACGCTGACTTGGCGGACCCTCTTTCTTACCCGTTCGCTCTGACAGGTGAGATGATAACTCATCTGAAAAACCATGCTTCGGTGTTCTGCTGGTCGATAGGAGGAAGAAAATACTTCGGCAACAGAGTAATAGGAGAATTTATCCGTTCGATGGATGATACCCGCGCGGTTAACTGTGAGGGAGATACCTTTTTTATGATAAGCGATTTTTTTTCAGCTTCTGATTGCGGACTTGATGAAATGAGCGCGATAGCCGCGCGCCGTACTGTTTCAGACGGTCGTTTTTTCGGAACGCGTATCAGGTTCAAAGAATATAAAAATCACCCGTTGCTTCTCTGCGAAGCCGACGCGGACTCTGAGGTTATAAAAGAGAAGTTCGTATTTGCAAACTCAACCGAAGGTATATTGGGTATTTTTATTAATATAGAAGAGGATGGGAATATTGATAGTCTGGGCGAATTTATTAACCACACCGCATCTTAAGTATTGTGATTCTATTATCGGCGGGTGAAATAGTATGAACAAAGCTGAACTTACTAAAATAAAAAATATAGTTAAGCAGATGACCCTCTCGGAAAAGGCGCGTATCTGCTCGGGAGCGGATTTCTGGCATACCGAAGCAATACCGAGATTGAACATTCCGTCTGTTACGATGGCGGACGGACCTCACGGGCTCCGCAGGGAAGTTAAGAATGAAGGCGGAAACATGTCTGAAAGCTACCCTTCAACCTGTTTTCCCTCCTCATCATTGCTTGCTTGCAGTTTTGATCGTGAACTTGTAAAGGAAGTAGGCAGCGCTATTGCGCGTGAAGCTGCCAGCCGTGACGTATCTATAGTTTTAGGACCCGGGATAAATATTAAGCGGTCGCCTTTATGCGGAAGAAACTTTGAATATTTTTCAGAAGACCCATGCCTTGCCGGCGAACTTGGAGCGGCTTGGGTACAGGGAGCTCAATCACAGGGAGTCGGCGCCTGTGTCAAGCATTTTGCCGCTAATAATCAAGAAAACCGGCGCTTTATTTCAAACAGTTGCGTTGACCGCAGAGCGCTTGAAGAAATATACCTTGAGGCATTTCGCCGCGTAGTACAAGCCGGTCCGTGTTCTCTGATGACTTCATACAACATGCTCAACAATGAATATGTTGCAGAGAGCGGTTTCCTGATTGAAAAAAAACTGCGCGGTGAGTGGGGTTTTGACGGTATGGTTATCAGCGACTGGGGAGCGGTCAATGACAGGGTTGCGGCAATTCGCGCCGGGCTGGACCTTGAAATGCCCGGCAAAACAAGCGATACCGCATATGACATTATATCCGCAGTGCGTGCAAAACGTTTACCGCGCGAACAGCTCGACGACGCGGTAACCAGAATACTTTATACGGTTAAGGAATGTGAGAATGAACGCGTAACAGGCGCTCCGGTAGATTACAAAGCACATGATATGCTGGCGCGGCGCGCGGCAGTCGAATCCATAGTCCTGCTGAAAAACGAAGGATATCTGCTTCCGTTTGACGACGGAAAACCATTTGCCGTCATAGGTCATTACGCTGAACAAATCCGATATCAGGGAACGGGGAGTTCCAAGATAAATCCCACTAGTCTACCCACGGTTGTCCAAGAACTCGGCAGAAGAGGACTGGATTATACCTATTGCGAAGGGTGTAACGCAGACGGGTCGACAAATGATATGCTTATAGCGCAAGCGCGTCAGGCGGTTGAACAGGCGGGGCGCGGAGTCATTTTTGCTGCTCTTCCGGATATATATGAAAGCGAGGGATTTGACCGGGAAAACATGCGCTTCCCTGACGGAATACTTAAACTGATTGATCAGCTCGCGTCAGCTTGTGATAATCTCGCTGTTGTTCTGATGCTCGGTTCGCCGGCGGAGCTGCCGTTTGAGAGCAGGATAAAATCTCTTATGACCTGTTACCTCGGAGGTCAGGCAATAGCACCTGCGGTGGTCGACGTTATCACCGGCAGGATGACCCCCGGCGGCAAGCTTGCCGAAAGCTGGCCGAGGAGACTTGCTGACACCCCCTGCAGCAACTATTTCAACAAGGGAAAGAAAAACGCGGAATACCGCGAAGGTATATTTGTTGGTTACAGGTATTATGATGCGGCGGAAATTGACCCGATGTTCAGTTTCGGTCACGGCCTTTCATATACCTCTTTCCTGTATGACCGGCTTTCACTGGACAGGAAAACTATCTCCGAACGCGGCAGAATAAACCTGTCGGTACGCATAAAAAACACGGGAAAACGGCAAGGCGCCGAAACGGTTCAGATATATACGGCAAAAAAAGACGGCAAATATAAGCAGCTAAAAGAGTTCAAAAAAATCTTTCTTTTCCCGGGAGAGAACAGAATTTTAAACTTCACCTTATCCGCGCGGGACTTCAGTTATTTTAACACCAACACCGAACGGTTTGAGCTTGAAAGCGGTGAATACTCAGTACTTATAGGTTCGGGCAGCCGCGATATTCGGCTGTCGGCGGATATTTCGGCGGACTCCAGGCGAAATAGAGCCGTCCCTGAATACTTTGAACCTAAGCAAGCTAACAACCTGCCGGATAATATATTTTATCCGCTGCTCGGATATCTCCCGACGGAACCTGGCTGGAAGCCGTTGACGCTCAACTCAACATTATTTGAACTCAGCCATACAGTTGAAGGCAGATTAATAGCAAGGAGTGTACGAAACGCGTACTTCGCTTCGATCCCGAAAAATATCGACTCTGCGACCCGAAGAATGTTCGAGCGGTCATTGGAGGATCTGCCGTTGAGAGCTCTGTGCGCGCTCTCCGGCGGAGCGCTTACGAAAAACACCGCTATAGCGCTTGTGCATTTCGCAAATCATCGTTTGCTGCGAGGTGTTTACAGACTGATGTATAAAAGAAGCTGACCAATGAAAAAAACACCTAAAATCCTGATAATAACTGCGGGAACGTTGCTTGTGGTCGCGGCGGCGGGATGGTTAATCTCTGGGAACTACCGCTCTTTGCAAAAAACTGAACACTACCAGGAAGCCGAACCACAGCCGGAAGAGAAATCAGCCGCGCCTTCATCCAAACCGACCCCTGAACTCATTGCGGAACCTGAGATCAATGAGCCCGAAGCGGAGTTAATACCGGAACCTGAACCTGAAGATCCGGTTTTTACGATAAGAGAAGGAGCCGCATACCTTGAGATTGACGAAATTGAGATTCTTGTCGTAAACAAGGTGTATCCTTTGCCTGCAGACTACGGCGGACCGGATGAAAAGGCGCTCTTGGCGGTGAACGAAATGATTCAGGCGGCTGCCGGCGACGGTGTCGTTTTGTTCATTGTTTCGGGATACAGGAGTTATGATACTCAGGAGGCAATATATAACCGCTATGTCTCTCAATGGGGACAGGAATACACCGACCGCGTTTCCGCGCGGCCAGGACATTCCGAACACCAAACGGGACTTGCTTATGATTTGAACTCGCTTGAGCGGGCGTTCGCGGATACCAAAGAATATGAGTGGCTGGTGCAAAACTGCGCGGAATACGGCTTTATACTTCGTTATCCCGAAAACAGCGAATGGGCGACCGGATATTCATATGAGCCGTGGCATTACAGATATATCGGGGATATGACCCTCGCGGGAGAAATAATGGAAAGCGGTATATCGCTTGAAGAATTTTCTGGATTAGTGACCGAAGAAGGTCAAAGCGGATATCCTGAATAAGCTTTAAATAATAAGTTCATTTTCGAATCTATAGAGCGTTACCGAAAATTAATATTTTCTTGATTACCTTGCGCCTTTAGGATAGTATTGATATAAAAGCGGTAATAATCGGTTTGCCGAAATTAAACAAATAAAACACAAGGGAGGTTTGAGTATATGGGAACACCGCATATTTCTGCTTCAAACGGTGAAATAGCGCAGAGCGTTCTTCTGCCCGGCGACCCGCTGCGGGCAAAATACATAGCTGAGGAGTTTTTTACCGAACCCAAATTGTTCAATGAAGTACGCGGAATGCTCGGATATACCGGCAGTTACAAAGGAAACCGGGTCTCGGTAATGGGAACCGGTATGGGTATCCCGTCTATATCTATTTATGTCAATGAACTTTTGGAGCAATACGGCGTCAAAAAACTGGTGAGGGTGGGAACCTGCGGCGCCTGTCAGCCCGGAATAGGGCTTGCGGACGTCATACTCGCCTCGGGTTGCTGTACCGACAACGGGTTTCTAAGACATGTCTTTCCGGGCGACTTCGCTCCGTTAGCGGATTTTGAAATGCTGAATACAGCTTATGAAAAGTCTAAAAACATGAACTGTAACGCTTTTGTCGGGTTACTAAAATCCTCCGATATGTTCTACTTTGAACCGGCTCCGGGTGATGATTACTGGATAAAATATGGGGTTTTAGGATTCGAGATGGAAGGGGCGGCTTTATATACGCTCGCGGCGAAGTACAACGCGAGAGCGTTAACGATAGCGACGGTTTCGGATTCTTTGTTCGACAAAAAGGAACTTACAAGCGCCGAACGCGAAAAATCTCTCGACGATATGATAACCATTGCTTTAGATACGATTATTGAAGCTTAAGGAGGAGAATGGATATGGCAACACCGCACATAAAAGCAGCGGCAGGTGAAATAGCGAAGGGCGTCCTCCTTCCGGGAGACCCTAAGAGAGCAAAGTACATTGCGGAAAATTATCTGACCGACTCGGTCATGTTTAATGATGTTCGCGGTATTCTCGGATTTACCGGGATATATAACGAGCGCCGCGTCTCGGTGATGGGAAGCGGAATGGGTATACCGTCTGTTTCGATATACGCTAATGAGTTGTATCAAGAGTATGGAGTGGAAAGTATTCTGCGTATCGGGACCTGCGGCACCGCCCGTGATGATATCGCCATAGGCGACCTGCTCATGGCGCAGGGTTGTTCAACAGACAGCGATATCAACCACAGGATTTTCGCCGGGGGAACCTTCTGCCCTGTGGCTGACTTTGACATGCTCAAAACCGCTTATGAACGTGCGGCGGCGCTTGGTATAAAAGCTAAAGCGGGCAATATGCTATCCTCCGATATGTTTTACAGTCTTGCTCCCTCGGCCGACAATGATATTTGGTGGAAGTTCGGAATTATAGGAGTGGAAATGGAAGGGGCGGGGCTTTATACCGCCGCTCTCAAACATAAAAAACGCGCGCTTATGATCTGCACCGTCTCGGATTCTATAAACGACAGACAGGGAATGACCCCTGAGCAGCGGGAGAAAAGCCTCAATGATATGATAACCTTGGGGCTTGACACCATATGGCATTACAGTGAAAAATAAAACAAATCGTTTTCTCTTGAGGCAGCAGATAAACTTAAGAAAAGATTTTTATAAGCTGACCGCAATGCTGGCTCTAATCGTTTTTTTGCTTGCCGGATGCGCGGGCGCTCCTGTTACGGGTGATGATTTACAGGATAATAACTCTGCTACTACTGCTCAGGTTGCAAATAAAGGAACCCTTACGGTGTTTTATCCGGATTACGCTATGCCGTCGAGTTATAACTCAACCAGAAAAATGGCGGAGGAAGCGGCGAGGATATTTACCGAGACCTGCGGAATGGAAGTTGAGTTCTATCCCTGCCCTTCATACGAGGATATGATCGACACTTCAGGCACCGCAGATTTTCTGTTGTACAAGCAAAAACTGGCGGCTGATATTATGGCGGGCAGGGGCCCCGATGTTTTTATTGAAAACGGAACATACCATATGCTTGACGACCTCTATAAAAAGATCGACACCGGCGCTTTTGCTGACTTGAACAGCTTTATAGATAATGACGCGGAATTCGCGTTGGAGGACTTTCACAAGACGGCTCTGGACTCCGGCATACACAAAGGCAGTCGTTATATAATGCCGTTGAGC
>Ga0082212_10003535_pt1 | contig 22079 bp, 22 predicted proteins | sample TergutNt197P3_FD_71548 | JGI IMG/M metagenome (GOLD analysis project Ga0082212, IMG submission 71548) | Neocapritermes taracua P3 segment gut microbial communities from Petit-Saut dam, French Guiana - Nt197 P3 | ecosystem: Host-associated > Arthropoda: Insects > Digestive system > Gut ...
AATGAGGAGGTAACTTTATGTTTTATTCAAATTACGATAATTATATGCAAGATTTGTTTTATTATAATCAATTTCCAAATAATAGATCTACATACAATCCATATGCAAATAATTTTGCTCAAGCTCCAAATACTCCACTAGAGAATTTATATCCTAGTATATATAAAATTATTAACCCAGTAATATTAAGAGTTTTGGCAGGTAACAATACACAATATTTAACAGAAGATAATTTAAATAATTTAGTAGAGACTGTATACAATATTATAGAAGGCCAGATAGATGTAGAAGATGAAAATAATGATAACACAAGCAACACTGTTCAGAATACAAGAGTTTCGACAGATAGAAATGTTAGTTGCAGTTATAATAATGAATCTAATAGCAAGAAAACTAATAATCTGCTTTTAAAGGATTTAATAAAAATAGTAATCTTAAAAGAATTTTCTTCAAGAAGAAATCCATTTAATGGCGGACAATATTTTATGCAAAATCCATATATGTTTAATCAACCAAACTTCCAACCATTTTTTGTATAAAATTTAATTTTATTACACATACTGTACTAGAGACTAGAGACTAGAGTTGGGGGGAGGGTTTATGAGAGTAAAAGAATGTATGTGTAATAAAGTAATAAAAGCTAATGGAGATACAAGCTTAAGAGAAATCGCTAAACTTATGGAAAACAATGGAGTAGGGAGCATACCAATTTGTGATGATAATGGGAAAGTAGTTGGTTTTATAACAGATAGGGATATAATTACAAGATGTGTTGCAGCAAACGGAGACTGTTCCAAAATTAAAGCGTCAGATGTTATGACAAAACAGGTAATAAAAACAACACCAGATACAGATATTAAAGAAGTGTGTGAAACAATGTCTACAAATCAAATTAGGAGATTGCCAGTTATAGAAAACAATAAAATTGTTGGAATGCTTAGCTTAGGAGATATTTCACATTTTGAAGAAGAAGAGAATGACGTAGGAAAAACGCTAGGTTGCATATGTGATGATTAACTAGAGACTAGAAATTGGAGGCTACAGGAATTTGAGTTATGTTAGTGTAATTAAAAAAGGGATATGGATTTTACTTATTGCATTTGCTTTTATTATAATATCAAAATTATTTGTATTTTATATTCCTTTTTTAATTGCCTATATAATTTCTCTTATTATTGACCCTGTTATAAAATGGGTTTCTAAAAAAACAAATTTAAGCAGGAAGGTAAGTAGTGTAATAGTATTGGCTACTATCTTCCTTATTCTTATTTGTATAATTACATGGGGGATTATAAGTCTGGTTTCAGAAACAACAAATTTACTTAATGGACTAAATACATATTTGGAAAAGTCGATTGATTTTGTTACAGATTTATCTGGTAAGATTAGCCTAGAGAAGTTTCAGTTTTCAGCTGAAATAGGTGAATTAATTGGAGATACATTTACAAATTTCATAAATGATATAACTGGATTTATAAAAGATGCATTAGGCAAATTATTAATATATATAACATCAATACCAAAAATTTTTGTTTATATAGGAATTACAATTCTTGCAACTTATTTTATGGCATCTGATAAATTTTATATATTAGATAGAATGGAACACCATTTACCAAAAAGAATGTTAGGTAAAATTGTTACACATACGGAAAATATAACCAAAACACTGGCAGGCTTTTCAAAAGCACAAGCTATAATAATAGGAGTGTCTTTTGTTATTGTTTTAACTGGTCTTAATATTTTTTATATAATAGGGATGAACGTAAAATACCCAATACTTATAGCACTTTTAATTGGATTTATTGATGCTATTCCTATATTGGGTTCTGGAACAATAATGATACCATGGAGCTTAATTTCCTTTGTAAATAGAGATTATTCATTAGGTTTTTCATTATTAGGGCTATACCTACTGGTTGTTGTGGTTAGAAACATGCTTGAACCTAAAATAGTAAGTGTAAAAATAGGAATACATCCAATTTTTACATTAATAGCAATGTATACGGGATTTAAAATAATTGGAATATTTGGGCTATTGGTAGGGCCGATAGTACTCATAATATTGAAAAGCATTTTTGCAAACAGTATAGATAAAGGGATTATAAAATCAATAGTGGAGTGAATGAACACCTGGGGACGGAGAAAAGTGTTCAAATCTTCAGATTTGAACACTTTTCTCCGTCCATTTTTCAGACATTCACTCATCAATTGAACCGAAATATTCGGAAAGAACATTTTCCCAAGAATCTTCTGTAAAAAGGAGTTCATTTACTTCTATTACTAGCCGGTCAATCCGCATTGCCATGGCAAAATCGCCATGGGCGAAAAAATAGTCTCGCTCGAATAGTAGCATAGAGGCAATAAGTGGCTCGTCCTTAAAAAATGCACATGGAATGTCACTTACAAAGCACTCAGGTGAGCCTTTTGCAGAAGGCTTAAATTGTATCTTTTTATACATAGGAGTTCCCCAACCGTCTTCAATTCGCTTTCTGGCTTCATTAAAGCCAGATTGATATGTTGCTGTTTTAAAGATTGGTAATGGTACAATAAAGTACCGCTGTGGGTCTTCCTGTGCTAATACAGTTGATAATGTAACTAGAAACAATGTGGCAATTGCAACTAAACTGTTTCTCATATAGGCGTTCTCCTTAGAAGTTAAAATTAGCCATACTCTGAGGTATAGACATTATACTAAAAATATATGATTATAATTATATCACAATTTACATAATATTGTCAACAATGCGTCCATTGTATAATTATTTTACATCTAATGCATTAGTAGGAATATAGGTGTCGTCTGGTAACTTAACCAATGCATTTTCAGGCTTTTCAACTCGTTCTATTTGATTAATTTTAACAATAGGGATGTTCCCATTAAGTTCACCTTTTTCAATAGTTCCAACTATATTAACCCAAGTATAATTTTCAAATTCACTTGCATGTTCTAATTTACAAAGAAACCCAACAACTACGGTTTGACTATTGTTTAAATTCATATCACGAGCAAGTATGAATTCATCTTCATTTAAGCCAGGAACCCTGTAAACATAACCAGAAAAAGAAATTCTTGAACCCATATATTGGTCGAGATTATCGTGTACAGCTTTTAATATATTAGTGTAATTTTCTGATGTGAGTTGTGCCACATCAGAACCCAATAATTCATCTTCTATCTGCATATTCTCTACACTTTTATCCATATCATCAACCATTTTAAATATTCCAACAATAAATATACTCAAACAAATTATTGCTAAAATAGCCAAAAAGAACTTAAAGGAGTTGCTTTTATTAACTTTAACATTATAAATAAACATGATAAAACCGTCCTTTGCTTTTAAATATTGTTCTAACTAATCTTATGAGGACACTCTTTTAAATATTACAAAAAATATTGCAAAAGTAGGGATTTAATGATATATTACTTGAGAAGTGAGAATTGAGAAGCGAGAGGTGAGAATGTTTGAACCTATAGACTTTTTGTATTCTTAAAATTATAAGATGGGAGAATTTGGTAAGGATGGGAATACTAAATAAAATTTTTGGCAATTACAGCGAAAAAGAATTAAAAAGAATTATGCCAATGATTGAACAAATTAATAATTTAGAAAAAGATATAGAAAATTTAACAGATAAGGAATTGGCTGAAAAAACACAATATTTTAAGAATGAATTAGCTAATGGAAAAACACTAGATGATATATTGCCTGAAGCATTTGCAGTTGTTAGAGAAGCTTCGAAAAGAGTTTTAGGCATGAGACATTTTGATGTTCAATTAATAGGTGGTATTATATTACACCAAGGTAGAATTGCAGAAATGAAAACAGGTGAAGGTAAAACTTTAGTTGCAACACTTCCAGTGTATTTAAATGCACTTACAGGAAAAGGAGTGCATATTGTTACTGTAAACGAATACCTAGCTAGAAGAGATAGTGAGTGGATGGGCAAAGTATATAAATTCCTTGGGCTTTCAGTTGGCCTTGTTTTAGGCAGAATGGAACATGTAGAAAAACAAAAAGCATATGGAGCAGATATTACCTATGGTACAAATAACGAATATGGTTTTGACTACTTAAGAGACAATATGGTTATTCACAAAGAAGATATGGTACAAAGAGAATTGAATTATGCAATAGTAGACGAAATAGATAGTATATTGGTTGACGAGGCTCGTACACCACTTATTATATCTGGTAGAGCAGATAAATCTTCAGATTTATACAAAAGGGCAGATAGCTTTGTAAGAAAGTTAACTCCAAAAGTTATAATAGAAGAAAATGTAAAAGACACAAATCAAATTGAAGACAATGAAAAATATGATTATATAGTAGACTTAAAGGCAAAGTCATCTACACTTACTGGAAAAGGTATACAAAAAGCAGAAACTCATTTTGGATTGGAAAACTTTAATGATTTATCTAATTCAGATATAGTTCATAATGTAACTCAAGCATTGAGAGCACATGGTATTATGAAAAGAGATATTGACTATATAGTAAAAGATGGAGAAGTGCTTATAGTAGACGAATTTACGGGAAGAATTATGTATGGAAGAAGATATAATGATGGTTTACATCAAGCAATAGAAGCAAAAGAAGGAGTAAAGATTGCAGATGAGTCTAAAACTTTGGCAACAATAACATTCCAAAATTACTTCAGAATGTATGGCAAATTATCTGGAATGACTGGTACAGCAATGACAGAGCAAAACGAATTTAGAGAAATATATAATCTAGATGTTATAGAAATACCTACAAATAAACCACTTATTAGAAATGATGAAATAGACATAATTTACAAAAATGAGAACGCAAAATTTAATGCTGTTGTTCAAGATATAAAAGTAAGTAACGAAAAAGGCCAGCCAGTATTGGTGGGTACTGTTTCTATTGAAAATTCAGAAAAAATAAGTAGATTACTTATGAAAGAAGGAATTAAACATGAGGTATTAAATGCAAAAAACCATGAAAAAGAAGCTGAAATTGTTGCTCAAGCTGGTAAATATGGAGCAGTTACAATTGCAACAAACATGGCTGGACGTGGTACAGATATAATGCTTGGTGGAAATAGTGAATATCTTGCAAAACAAGAAATGAGAAAAATACATTATGACGAAAAATTAATTGAGCAATCAACTGCATTTAATGAAACAGACGATACAGAAATATTGGATGCAAGAAAGAAATTTAAAGAATTAGAAAATAAATACAGTGAAGAAATAAAAGAAGAAAAACAAAAAGTAATAGAAGTTGGTGGTTTGAAAATAATAGGTACAGAAAGACACGAGTCTAGAAGAATTGATAATCAGCTTCGTGGTCGTAGTGGACGTCAAGGTGACCCTGGTCAAACCAGATTTTATTTAGGACTAGATGACAACTTGCTTAAAATATTTGGTGGAGACCTTATTACAAGGATATTTGAAAGAGGAAATTTGCCAGAAGATTTACCAATCGAATTTGGGTTGGTTTCTAACACAATAGAAAGTGCACAAAGAAAAGTGGAAGGAAGAAACTTCTCAATAAGAAAACACATATTAAGCTATGATGACGTTATGAATATTCAAAGAGGAATTATTTATACACAGCGAAGAAAAGTGTTAGACGGAGACAACATTAGAGAAAATATTATAGATATGGTATCTTCTAGTGGAGAAATGATATTAGACACATATAGAGCAGAAATAGAAGATGGAACTTTAAATAGAGATGCATTTTTAAACGAGGTAAGAGTAAGTCTTAATATTGGAGAAGTTGATTCGTTAAAAGATGCCAGATTAAGTTCAGAAAAAATGCTAGAAGAAATACAGGGCAAAGCCATATCTGCATATGAACAAAAAGAAAAAGATTTGGGAAATGATATAAGAGAGCTGGAAAGAATAGTTTTACTAAAAGTTGTAGACTCAAAATGGATGGATCATATTGATGCAATGGACGAACTTAAAAATGGTATAGGGTTAAGAGCATATGCTCAAAAAGACCCAGTTGTACAATATAGACTTGAAGGTGGAGAAATGTTTGAAGAAATGATTTCTCAAATTAAGCTTGAAGTGGCAAAACTAATGCTTCATGTTGTAAAAAGTGAAAGACAAGCAAAAAGAGAAAGCAATATTAGAATAACAGGCGCAGGCTTAGACAGTTCAGCTTTTGAAGATGTAAACCATGAGGGGGAAAGTGAAATAAACAGAGCAACAGGTCGGGGCATCAAAACCACAGCCAATTGTAAATGATGGCCCAAAAGTAGGCAGAAACGACCCATGTCCATGTGGAAGTGGTAAGAAGTACAAGAATTGTTGTGGAGGGTAAGACGGTGTATGGGTTAGACAAGAGGAGTGGAACACTAAATGTTGCCGATTTGTTGCCCTAAAATATAGAAGGGCAACAAAAATGTAGTGAAATAAGAAGGAAAAATAAATGGAAAATATAGAAGATATAATTATAAAGGGAGAGAAATTTTATAAAGATTTAAAAAAAGATTCTAACGGAAGATATCGTTCATGGGAATATTGTTATAAAACTTTTTATGATGCACATAACTCGAAGAGTATAGAAGAAAGTTATATAGACTATCTATGCTTACATTTAGCATTTTATCTAGCAAGCTGGGGAATGTATAGAGGTTCTTCATTTTTATTACAAAAAGATTATAAAGTGCATAAACCAGCAATAAAAGAAATACTAAAATCTAAATATAACAATTTGTGGGGAATAAATTGTAAAGAATATGAGAAAGAAGAAAATCAAACCTTACTAAAAGAACTAGTAACAAACTTAAAAAGCATATACGATGAAATTAGAATAACTGTTAAGGAAGAAGCACCAAAAAATGAGTTATCTGATACTCTTGTTACCAAAGTATTAATGGGAACGATGGGATGTGTTCCTGCTTATGACAGATATTTTATTTCAGGAATAAGAAAAAACAAAATATCTTCAGGAAATTTTAACAATAGTTCAATTATAGGTCTAATAAAATTCTATGAAAAATATTATGATAAGTTTGAAAGTGCTAGAAAGAATATGGACGTATTTGGAATAGATTACCCACAAATGAAAATTTTAGATATGTGTTTTTGGCAAGTTGGATTTGAAATAGATATCAGTAGAGGACTAAAAGTAGCTCATTAGGAAAAGTAATTTATGGAGGTAGGTATAAGACAATGAATGTCGATGATTTAGAATTTTATAGAGAATTGTATAATATAGAAATGCAAAGGAAAGAAGAAATTAATAATAAAATTTCTACAGGATTTACATTAATAACAATACTAGGAACTATTATTATCTTTATTATAAGAAATATTATAGAAACACATTTGTAAATTTATATTATACCGTCACTAGTGATAATACTAACAATTAACATTTTTTTGTTTGTTAGAAGTCATTTTATGAATAAGTATCAGCACATGGATACAGCTATAAATATACAAAATGAATTTAAAAAAATAGAGGATTACTACAATAGTAATAGGAGCTATTTTAGCAATATAGAGGAATTAAAAAAGAAAGATAAAGAAGAAGCAGTAAAAGATTTTTATATAGAATTTGGAAGCGAAAACAAAGAAGTAAACGATACTCGAGTTAAAAGAAATAATATATTTATTATTATGTGTTTACTTTCATTAATATTAGTAGGCATCTGCGGAATAATATCATTTTATCATGAAAAACCAACAGAAGTATACATAATGAACAATTCAGAACAAAGAAGGGAGATGAAGGACAATGACAGAAAATGCAAACAATACAGATGCAACAAATACTACAACATCCACAACAAGTACAACACCTCCACCAAAACCAAAAACAGTATTGAATAAGCCATTATATGAAAATTTTTCTTTTAAACCTAAAAATACAGAAAAAAGAAAAAAATAATTTTTAAAACTTATGTTGGTGACATTGTCACCATTTTGTTACCGCCGAGCAGCTTTCAATAAAAGGTGGCAAATGTCAATAAATGATAGTAAATTGCAAGTGTTCCTAGTGCCAAGCAAAGTAGTGGCGATAGTACAGGTTAATAAAAGGTACGGAACAGCAAGCAATGTTTCATTCTTGAGAGCATGTGGAAGTGGTAAGAAGTATAAACAGTGCTGTGGGAAATAGTGATAAATAAAGGACTTGAGAGATTTTAGGAGTTGTAAAAAATGATTGAAAATTACAATTTGTTCACAAAAACCGCTACCAGCGAACAAAAATATAAGAAAATAATGAAATGTTAGCATTGAAAAATGTTGACATTTTTTTATGTGAAGAGGCATCCATATAAAATTATACATAATGAATTGGGTATTAAAAATTGTAGATTTTATGATTTAAGAGGTAGCTTTGCAACTGGGACTTTAAGACAAGGAATAGAAATAAGAGACATTGCAGACTTATTAGGGCATAGTAAAATAGAAACAACAGAAAAGTATTACATACTTAGCTCAGAAGACTCCAAAAGACAGGCAAGTAAAATTTTTGAGAAAACTATCCAATCAGAAATAATTGATAAAATAATTAACTATAAAAATTAGGATTAAAAGATATACTATTTGTTATAGATTTTTTTGTCGTTATATGATATATATTAGATAGAATAAAAAATATTTAACTTTACGAACAATAGTTCTTGACTTTTAAAATTGTTTATGATTTAATTATTACAAATAGAGTCAGAACGAGAGGGGTGTTTATAAATGAAGGAAAATATCAAGTTTATTGATTTGTTTGCAGGAATTGGCGGATTTAGAGTAGCACTAGAAAAAGAAAACTTTGAATGTGTTTATAGTTCAGAAATAGACAGTCATGCTTGTGAGATGTATGAAGCTAATTTTGGGGACAATCCCTATAATGATATAACAAAGATAGATGTTGAATCTATTCCTGACTTTGATTTACTTTGTGCAGGATTTCCTTGTCAAGCATTTTCCATTAGTGGTAAGCAAAAAGGTTTTTATGATGAAACAAGGGGAACATTGTTTTTTAGTATATGCAAAATAATAGAGACTAAAAAACCAAAAGTAATATTTTTGGAAAATGTACAAAACTTAGAAAAGCATGATGGTGGGAATACATTAAGGATAATGCTACACACTTTGCAGAAGTTAGGATATTCTGTTCAATACAAAGTGTTAAATGCCAAAGATTTTAATGTTCCTCAAAATAGGGAGAGAATAATAATTATTGGCAACAATATGGGCAAATTTTTTGATTTTAACCAAGTAAATACATCACCTGTTCATTCAATGAAAGAATTTTTAGAAAAAGACGGAGATTTTGAGTATTTAGATGAAAACGAATATACATTAATAGACAATTATAAACGTCAGCCAAAATCAGGACTAGTTTTTATAGGATATAGGAATAAAAAAATAAGAACGAATGGAGTTAGAGAAGGTACAGAACACTTATCAAGAGTTCATAAACAGCCAAATAGAATTTACTCATCAGAAGGAATGCATCCAACAATTGCTTCTCAAGAGACTAGCGGTAGGTATTGGATTTATGATAATAAAAAAGTTCGTAAGCTAACTATTAATGAATGTTTTAAATTTATGGGATTTCCAAAAGACTTCAAGAAAGTGGGGTTAAAGTCAAAACTATATGAGCGAATAGGAAATAGCGTATGTGTAAATATGATAAATGAAATAGCAAAGCAAATAAAGACGCAAATATTTGAGGGGGGCATAAATATGGGCGAAAAAAATGTGCTGGAGTTTTTAGAAAAAACGTATATTAGTGCAGAAAAAATAAAAGATGTGCTAAAGATAAGGTTAAATAAACAGCAAATGGAGTTTGTTAAGAATATAGTAGAAAATGAAGAAACATCTAAAGGAGTTTATACAGCTTTATTTACGAGTTTAACTTATAAATGTTTATATCCTGAACAAGATGTTAGGTATCATAAAATAGAATTACCTAATGGATATAGTGGCAGAAGTTTTGATACGAAATATGTAACACCATTTTTAAAATCTAAACATTTCTATGGGGCAATGAAGGAATCAGGATGGCTAACAAGAAGTGTAGAACAGCCATCGCCTTTTACTTTGGATTTTCCAGGTAAAATTAATAATAAAAAAGTTAAAGAAGCATTTTTAAATATTCTAAATGATGTAGAAGAAAATGAAATAGATCCTCTTTTATATTTAAAAACTATAATCAAATTAAGCTTAATTAAAAAAGAAAAAAGTTCTGTAAAAATGATAAATCCTATTGATAGGGAAGAGAAATTAAATATTTCTATGATATTAGAGTTTTTAAGAAAGCATTTCTATTACAAATATGCTACTAGAGGTGCATCAATATTGCCAGTGCTTGCCATATATAGTCTTTATAAATGTATTATTTTGGAGTCGAAAAGATTTGAACGGAAAATATTTAGAAAAACTAAATTCACACAATTCGAGTGACAGAAGTAGTGGTGCTACAGGAGATATTGTTGTTAGAAATAGAGTTGATGATTCACTATATGAAGTTGTAGAAGTTAAATTTGACATAAAGCCTACTGCTATCATGATGGAAGATGTCTTTAAAAAAATACGAACCACACGGATTGCAAAGATATTATATATTAAGTACAGCACATGCTTTAGATGAAGAAGAAAAAAAGATAAGAAAGCTTATAATTGATATAATGGAAATTCATGGCTGTCAAGTAATTGTTAATGGTGTTTTTGAAACTTTAAAGTATTATTTGAGACTGCTTAACAATACTGATAATTTCATGACTACATATGTAAAGACTTTAGAAGAAAATACAGAAATTAATTTTGAACATAAAATAGCTTGGAATAAGATAACTGGTGAGTAATGAAGATATTAACAATTTATACTAAGGATAAAAGTAGGATATAAAGATATTCTACTTTTATGTCTGGAAGGAGAAATTTTTATGGATAAAGGAGCGCATTATAATAACTGTGATTTTCAAGTACATACTCCACGAGATACTAATTGGAGCGGAGCATCAGCTATAACAGATGAAGAAAGAAATCAATATGCAAAAGAATTTGTTAAAGCATGTAGAGAAAAGAATATTCAAGCAGTTGCAATAACAGATCATCATGATATTGTATTATATGAACATATAAAAAATGCAGCACAGGAAGAAGTTGATGAATTTGGAGAGTTGTACACAGATACTGAACAACTTGTTGTGTTTCCAGGGATGGAATTAACTTTGAGTACACCTTCTTGTCAAGCTATATTACTATTAGATCCAAGCCTTACAGAAGGTGATTTTAATTCGGTTTTAGTAAAACTTTCTATAACACCTGTTGATAGTGCGGAGGATAGGATAGGAACTGTTCAAAGAATACCAGATAGTGCTATAACTGGACTTAATGATATATATACTAAATTAAATACTCTACCACAGCTAAAAGGAAAATATATTTTATTACCAAATGTAAACAATAAAGGTGGAGATACTTTGCTACGACAAGGTTGTCAGGAAATATATAAAGGAATGCAGTGTATCGGAGGATATGTTGATGGTAATAAAAGTTTAGATGATACTAGTTGGATGAATAAGATAACAGGAAAAGATATAAATTATGGCTTGAAATCAATTGCAGTAGTTCAAACATCAGACAGTAGAAGTCGAGATTTTAAGCAACTAGGGACAAGCACATCATGGATTAAATGGAGTAAGTCATCAATAGAAGCAATCAGGCAAGCTTGTTTAGCACAAGAGTCTAGGATATCAGATGAGCTTCCTAAGTTGCCAGAGCGATGGATAGAATCAATCGAAATATCTAATTCTAAATTCTTTGGACGATTAAATTTAAATTTAAACAGACAATATAACTCACTGATTGGAGGTAGAGGTACAGGAAAATCAACTATTTTAGAGTATATTAGATGGACTCTATATGATGATATTGTATATGATGATTCCAACCCAATTGATGTAAAAAGAAAAAGTATTTTAGAAACATTAACTGGAAATATAAAAATGGTTCTTTTTAAAGATGGGGTAAGATATGTTATAAAAAGGGAAAAGGATAGTTATAAGCCATTAATAAAAATTGGGGAAGAAGATTTTAAAGAATGTGAAATAGAATTTATAAAAGAATTGTTTCCTATTCAATCATATAGTCAAAAGCAGTTAAGTTCAGTTAGTAATAGTAAAAAAGAAATAAGTAGATTATTAAATATTAATGTTGAAAGCAGAAGAAATATTACAGAAAAGATTAAAGAAACATCTCAGCTTTTAAAAGAAAAGTATAATTCATTTGTTCTGTACAATAAACTGTTGAAGGATCAGAATATATTGAATAGTAAAAAAGAAAGTTTATTAGCGCAAAAGAAACAATTGCAACAACAATTAAAAGATATTACTCCAGAACAGAATGAGATAATAAATAAAAAAGATAGCTATTTACAAATAAAAAAATACATAGAAACCAAAATTAATAATTTAGAAGAAGTAATCAACATTGTTAATGAGTTGCCTGTTACACAAGAAATTACTGTCGAAACAGCAATACCATTGGAGTTACAAGAGTACTTAATTAAAATAGCAGAAGAATTTAATAGTTTAGATGATATTATAAATACTAGTATCACTGATATAAAGAAAAAGGTAAGTACTGTAATAACTACTATGTCTGAAATTAAAAAAAGTTGGCAGGAAAAACTAGAAGCATATGCTAAAGCTTACAAAGAGATTGATAGTGAAAATACAAATAATAAAATAATATTAGAAAAGCTTGTTCATATAGACAACGAATTATCAAAGTTGGACGATGAACTGGTACTTAAACAACAAGAAATTGAAAAAGTATTAGCAAGTAAAGAAGAATATGAAGATTTAAAACTAAACTGGATACAACTTCATAACGAGAAAATAGAGATTTCTACTATAGAATGTAATGAAATTTCTAAATTATCAAATGATACTATTGTTGCAACAGTGGACAAAAATTTAAATGATTCAGATTACGCAGAAAAATTAAAACAACTCTTTTCAGGAACTAGGATAACAGAGAAATGTAAAACGTTGATAGATTATATAAATAATACTTCTTCAAACATTGGAAGTTGGTTATCTCTTTTAGATGAACTTTCAATTATAGTGAATTTAGATGAAAATACTGATGTGTTACAAGTTAATACACCTATTTTATCTGCTTGCAACATAAATAAAGAAAAAGTTGCAATTAGAGAAAAGCTTAATAATGATATTTTATTGAGTGCTTTTTCAGAAGAACTAATTTTTAATATGAATTTAGAGTATGTTATAAATAAACAAGATAATGAAAGAATACCTTTTGATAATGCTTCAGCAGGTCAACAAGCAACGTCTTTATTATATATATTATTAAACCAGTCAGGAAATCCATTGATTATAGATCAACCTGAAGATGATATAGACAGTAATGCTATAAATGATATTATTAATCTTATATGGAAAGCAAAACAGTATAGACAGCTTATATTTGTTAGTCACAACGCTAATATGGTAGTGAATGGAGATGCAGAATTAATATTATGTTGCAATTATGGAGACGATGGAAAATCTTCTTTTGGACATATAAAATGCGAAGGAGCAATTGATGATTCTAATGTAAAAAAAGAAATTACTACAGTAATGGAAGGTGGAGAAAAAGCATTTAAATTACGTCAAGCTAAATATGGATTTTAGTTGTATTTAGAATAAGAATAAAGTATAATTATTTTAGTAAACGGATGCTAACAATGTTCACAAAATGTTCGCATGAGCTAATACTTATAATACTATTGTTGCCTGTCCATGTGGAAGTGGCAAGAAGTACAAGAATTGTTGTGGAGGGTAAATTATTAATATGATTAAAAATATAGCAAAATATATTGATTATACATTATTGAAACCAGACGCTACAAAAGAGATGATAACGAGACTCTGTATTGAAGCAAGAGAAAATAATTGTGCAAGTGTTTGCGTAAATTTATATTATGTACAATTAGCAAAATCTTTATTAAATAAAACAAATGTAAAAATATGTACTGTAGTGGGTTTTCCTCTAGGTGCTACATATAAAGAAGTAAAAGCATTTGAAGCTGAAATAGCAATACAAAATGGAGCAAACGAGATAGATATGGTTATGAATATAGGAGCATTAAAAAATAAAGATTATGGTGTAGTAAAAGAAGATATAATGGCTGTTCTAAAAGTTTGTAAAGACAAAAATATTCTACTAAAAGTTATAATTGAAGCTTGTTTACTTACTGACGAAGAAAAAGAAATTGTATCAAATATTATTGCAGACACAGGAGCAGACTTTGTAAAAACATCTACTGGTTTTAGTAATGGTGGAGCAACGATTGAAGATGTTAAGCTAATAAAAAAGGCAATAGGAAATAAAGCTAAAATAAAAGCTTCAGGTGGAATAAGGGATTATAAAACTGTATGTAGTATGATTGAAGCTGGGGCAGATAGGATAGGTGCCAGCAAACTGATAACTGACGAATAATAAATAAAAATATGGATAATGACAAAGCTTGACATATTATGTAAATGGTGATATAATAACAAAGTAAAAAACTTTTAAAATCCAAAAAGACTAACCATTATTCTGTTAAGTTGGTAAAAATAAAGAAATTTTTCTTTTAATGAGTGGGTAACTTTTTTGTTACTCACTCATTATTTTATTGTTTTTAGAATAAAAATGAGATATAATGATGTAGTTAATTATAGGAGAGAGGTAAAAAGTGGAAACACAAAACAATAGCAAAATAGATATAATTAAGTTCCTGCTAGGGCAAACAATTTCTTTACTTGGCTCTTTTATAGTAGGATATGCTACTATATGGTATATTACTTTAGAGACAAAATCTGGGGTTATAGCAACAATCGCAATAATTGTTACTTTTTTACCACAAATAATAGTATCTCTTTTTGCAGGGGTATGGGCAGACAAATACAATAAAAAGAAATTAATTATGTGTTCTGACGGAATGATTGCAATTGCAACTTTAATACTTGCAATTGTATTTATGTGTGGAATTAGAAATATTTGGTTAATATTTGTTATATCTGCCATACGTTCATTTGGCTCTGGAATACAGATGCCAGCAATTAGTAGTTTTATTCCATGCATTACACCAGAAGATAAATTAATGAAAGTAAATGGAATTTATTCTATGGTACAAGCGGGAGGATCAGTTATAGCACCAATTTTAAGTGGCGGATTACTTGCTGTTTCAAAAGTTGGAGAAATATATAAATTAGAAAATATACTTTTTATAGATGTGGTTACTGCAATTATTGGAATAGGCTTGTTGTATACTGTAAAATATAAGCGAAACGAGGGTTCTGAGAAAAAAGAAGGGCCGGAAACCAATGGCCAATTTACAGATTTTAAAGAAGGTATAGCTTATTTAAAAGAACATAAAGTAATTAGAAAATTATTGAAATATTATGCGGTACTCTCATTTATTTTTGGTCCATCTGCAATTTTAAATGTTTTGTTTGTTGTAAGAACTTATGGAGAAGAAGTTTGGAAATTAACTGCTAACGAAATATTTTTTGGAGTTGGAAGTGTAATAGGAGGAGTAGTTATAACCATATGGGGCGGATTTAGAAACAGGATACATACTATTTCTATGGCTTGTATTATTATGGCACTATTAGTTATTGGCATTGGAATTGTAAAAATATTTATTGTGTATTTGCTTCTAATAGGGATTTTGGGATTAATTATACCATTTTTCAATACTCCAACAACTGTATACTTTCAAGAAAATGTGAAAAGAGAATTGCAAGGAAGAGTGTTTGGTTTTTTAAGTATTGTGACTAGTACCGCAATACCATTAAGTATGGTAATATTCGGACCGCTTGCAGATATAGTAAGCATAGAATCTATATTTATTGTTACAGGTACGATTGGACTTATAGTTAGTGTTCAAATGTATTTTAATAAGGCATTTAGAAGCGATGTGTAAAAAGGAAGATAAAGTTTGTGCTAAATTTAGCATAAATTTTATCTTCCTTATACTTTTAACGAAAATGAAATCGAGAGATATCGAATTCGTGAAATGCCTTAGGTGTAAACTTATTGTATAAGTCTATCCACATATTGCTCTCTGGAGAGCCTACGAGTTTGACTATACCGCCAGTGTCATACACCACAATAACACTTCCACCGTCAAAAATCTGAGCTTTGCGAAAATTCTTCCTGTAAAGTATACAAAGCATCACTGCTCTCATTCGATCTTCATAATCGTTACCTACAATTATGAAGGGGCGTTTGTGAAAATTACAGTTTGGTGCACCTGAAAATTGGATTGGCCAGAAATAATAGTCATCTTGTAAATCACCATGATCCCACCAAACTGGCTCTTCATTTAAGCCGAAAATTCGAGTTAAAGCAATTCCTCCGAGTTTTTCTTCCTGTAACCGTTCTAACATGTATGCCTCCTAGAGGTAAATAGGTTATTATTCTAAAACAGCATTTGCTATTCAGAGCTATTATACCACTTTTTAAAAAATATTGCAAGTTAAAGGTAATATGATATAATATATATGCACAAAAGTTAAAATTTATTATGACAATAGTTTGTCAGAGTGGAGGAAAAATGAACGAAAAGAGCATATTTATGGTTGCACTATTAATATTGGGAGCAATAGCTGTAATGGCCTATTGGGTTTATAAAATATGGAAAGACCAAAAGGAATTTGAGATAGAAGAAGAAAAAAATATGACTGTAATAATAAAAAAGCCACCTAAAAATATATTAGATGAACAACTAACTGATGAGTCTTTTAATAGAATGTTGTCACATTCAAGCCATAGTTTAGATAAATTAGATGAATTACGATTATCTATACAATCTGAACTAAGAAAAGCAGTGAAAGAAAAAAACATTCAAAAATCGAGAGCATGTAATGCATATTTAAAAAAGATAGATGTGGTTGAGAGGAGCCTAAGAACAAGAAAATGATAGAATTAGAAGAAAATTTAAGATTCTTAATTATTTTAAAAGAAAGACTAGCTGAGATTAAATCTTCTATGAAAATGGACGACTTAAAAAAAGAGCTGGAGTTGCTACAAGAGCAATCAACAGCAGAAAATTTTTGGGAAGATACAGAAAAATCGAAAAAAATATATTCTAAAATTAAAAATCTTCAAAGAAAAATAAATTCATATGAGAGTATAGAGGCGGAAATTATTGGTTTATTGGAAATGAATGAGCTTTTAAAATCAGAGCTGGACGAGCCATTAGCAAAAGAAGTTTTAAAAAATTCCAAACTAATTGAAAATAAAATTGAAAAATTAGAAATAGAAACCTTGCTTTCTGGGAAATATGATACTAATAATGCAATAATAACATTGCATCCAGGTGCAGGCGGAACAGAATCTCAAGATTGGGCTGAAATGCTATATAGAATGTATGGAAGATGGGCAACACAAAACGGTTTTGCTTTAAAAGAGCTGGATTATTTGGATGGTGACGAAGCAGGAATAAAAAGTGTAACTGCATTAATAACAGGTGAAAATGCATATGGATACCTAAAATGTGAAATGGGTGTGCATAGATTAGTTAGAATATCTCCTTTTGACAGTGGAGGAAGAAGGCACACATCGTTTGCATCTTTAGAAGTATTGCCAGAAATTGAAGATGATACAGAAATAGATATTAATCCAGATGATTTAAGAGTAGATACCTATAGAGCATCTGGTGCAGGTGGACAACATGTAAACAAAACAGATTCTGCAGTTAGAATAACACATACACCTACAAACACAGTTGTTTCGTGTCAATCTGAAAGGTCACAAACAATGAATAGAGAAACAGCAATGAAAATGTTAAAATCAAAGTTAATAGATTTAAAAGAAAAGGAAAATAAAGAAACAATTGAAGAGCTAAAAGGAGTTCAAAAAGATATAGCATGGGGAAGCCAAATCCGTTCATATGTTTTTTGCCCATATACAATGGTAAAAGACCATAGAACAGCCTATGAAGTTGGGAACGTAAATGCAGTAATGGACGGGGAAATAGAGGAATTTATGAAAGAATATCTAAAAATGCTCGCTAAGACTTGATTTTAAATTGATTTTATAGTAAAATAATAGTGGTAAAAATTACCATATACTTAGTTAAAGAAAAAAACCTACTTTAAACTCAGTTTATGGCAAATAAAGAATAGGAGGAAAAAATATGACTAAGGAAAGAAAACAGGAAATCATAACAACACATAAAAGAGAAGATAACGACACAGGGTCACCTGAAGTTCAAATAGCTCTTTTAACAGAAAGAATAACTGAACTAACAGAACATTTGAAAATCCACACAAAAGATAACCATTCTAGACGTGGATTATTAAAAATGGTTGGAAAAAGAAGAAGTTTACTTAACTACTTAGAGAAAAAAGACATCAACAGATATAGAGAAATTGCACAAAAGTTATCATTAAGAAAATAGTAATGGCTTTTAGAGGCGGAGACTATCTGCCTCTAAATTATGTATTTATTTGAAAAAGTAGCTTGTACAATTTATTAGAATTTAGAATTTGGAATTTGGAATTTAGAATTTGGAAGTTGGAAACTAATATGTTGTAGAGGTTACATTTCGAATAGATATGGAAATAAAAAGGAGGAATGTAAAAAAATGAGCGAATTAAAAACTTACAGTATGGAATTGGCAGGAAGAACACTTACAATTGAAACAGGAAAATTAGCAGGGTTTGCGAATGCAAGTGCACTGGTAAAATATGGAGAAACAGTGGTATTGGTAAATGTTACTGCTTCTAAGGAACCAAGAGAAGGAATCGACTTTTTCCCTTTATCTGTAGATTACGAAGAAAGACTATATGCAGTTGGAAAAATACCTGGTAGCTTTCAAAAAAGAGAAGGCAAACCATCAGATAAAGCAATATTAATATCGAGAGTTATAGACAGGCCAATTAGACCGTTGTTTCCACATGATTTAAGAAACGATGTAATTGTTAGTTGCCTGGTTTTATCGGTAGACCAAGACTGTTCACCAGAAATATGTGGAATGATAGGCTCTTCAGTAGCATTATCTATTTCAGATATACCATTTGGCGGACCTACAGGCTCAGTTTCAGTTGGGTATGTAGATGAAAAAATAGTTATAAACCCAACAGAAGAACAAAGAAATAACAGTAAATTAACCTTAACAGTTGCAGGTACAATGGACAAGATTGCCATGATAGAAGCAGGTGCAGATGAAATACCAGATGATGTAATGTTAAAGGCAATTGAACAAGCACATGTAGAAATTAAAAAAATATGCAAATTCATATCAGATATAAAATCAGAAATTGGGAAACCTAAATTTGAATATAAATCTGCAGAAGTAAGTGAAGAATTATATGAAGAAATATCAAAAGAATTTGGTAAAAGAATGTATAAAGATGTTCAAACTGCAGACAAAATAGAAAGAGATGCAAAAATAGATAAATTCACAGAAGATGTACAAAACTGGTATATGGAAAAATATGGAGAAGAAGCATTAGGAGAGCAGAAATCGAGCATAGGTGAAGCTATTTATAAACTGGAAAAGAAAACAGTTAGAAAATTAATCTTAGAAGAACGGAAAACGTGTTGATGGCAGAGGACTGGACGAAATAAGACCACTTTCATGCGAAGTGGGAGTATTACCAAAAACACATGGCAGTGCCATATTCTCAAGAGGAAGAACACAGGTATTGTCTGTAACAACATTAGGAATGGCTAGTGAAGAACAAAGGTTGGATGGATTAGATAACGAAGAAACCAAAAGATACATGCACCATTACAATTTCCCAGGTTATAGTGTTGGAGAATCAAAACCTTCAAGAGGGCCAGGAAGAAGAGAAATAGGTCATGGAGCACTGGCAGAAAGAGCATTAGAGCCAGTTATACCATCTGTAGATGAGTTCCCATATTGTATAAGAGTGGTTTCAGAAATATTGAGTTCAAATGGTTCTACATCACAAGGAAGTATATGTGCATCAACATTAGCATTAATGGATGCAGGTGTTCCTATTAAAAAACCAGTTGCAGGTATATCTACAGGTCTTATTACAGACGAGAACGACCCAAGCAAATATGTAGTAATTACAGACATACAAGGAATTGAAGACTTTTTTGGAGACATGGATTTTAAAGTTGGTGGAACAAAAGACGGAATTACAGCCATACAGGTAGATATAAAAGTAGATGGTCTAACAATGGAAATAATAAAAGAGGCATTTGAGCGAACAAAAAAAGCAAGAGCATATATTTTAGATGAAATAATGCTAAAACAAATTTCAGAACCAAGAAAAGAATTATCAAAATATGCACCAAAAATTATAAACATGAAAATTAACCCTGAAAAAATAAAAGATGTAATTGGAAGTGGCGGAAAAGTAATAAATAAAATTATTGCTGAAACAAATGTTAAAATAGATATAGAAGAAGATGGAAGAGTATATATATATGCAACAGAAGCTGAAAGAGCACAAGCGGCACAAGCAATTATTGAAGAAATAGTAAGAGAAATATTGGTTGGTGAAATCTACACTGGAAAAGTTAGCAGAATTACAACATTTGGAGCGTTTATAGATTTAGGTGGAGACAAAGAAGGTTTACTTCACATTTCAAAAATTTCTAAAGAAAGAGTAAATAAAGTTGAAGATGTTTTGAAAATAGGAGAAGAAGTAACTGTAAAAGTTTCTGAAATAAACGAAAAAGGAATAAGTTTATCTAGAAAAGATTTATATATTGATGTGGATTAATAAATTATTTTTATATATTTTGCATATAATATAAAAGGGGGAAACATGAAATACATGTATGTGTTGCAACAGGCGATAATTTGGATTATAACCATATATTGGTTATATCAAATTACTGTGAGTTTTTGTTCGTTAATTAAATTAAAAGACAAAAAACTGTTGATAAATAAAAACCATAAATTTATGGTTATAATACCTGCTCATAATGAAGAATCTGTTATAAGAAATTTAATAGAGAGCTTAAAAGAACAAGATTACTCTAAAGAATTTTACAATATCTATGTAATTGCAGATAACTGCACAGACGGTACAGCTGAGATTGCCGAAGATGCCGGAGCGATTGTATATAAAAGATTTGATGAGCAAAATAGAACAAAAGGGTTTGCTTTAAACTGGTTTTTGAAACAAAAAATAGAAGAAAATGCAGACTATGACGCCTTTTGTGTTTTTGATGCAGATAATATAGTAGATAAAAATTTCTTAAAAAACATGAACAAAAAACTTTGCCAAGGTGAAGACATAGTTCAAGGATATAGAGATATAAAAAACCCTACCGATTCTTGGATTACAGCAGGGTATGCAATATTTTATTGGATGATGAACAGGTTTTATCATTTAGCAAGATATAATTTGGGGTTATCTCCATTAATAAACGGTACTGGATTTATGGTGAAATTTGATGTAATAAAACCTAATGGCTGGGAAACACAAACATTAACAGAAGATATTGAGTTTTCACTTTTAAATATAGCAAATGGAACAAAATTGGGCTGGTCAACAGATGCAATAGTATATGACGAACAGCCAGTACATTTCGACCAAAGCTGGTCGCAACGTTCTAGATGGACAGTTGGACATATTCAATGTATAAAATATTATACAAAAGACTTGTTTTCGGGCGTAAGGAAGTACAAAACATTAATGAATTTTGATGGTTTATTATATATGTTTGGTATTCCAATGATGTTATTAACATTTCTATTATTGGGAGTTAACTTCTTCCTTTACTTAGGTGCACAAATGTCGTTTGCAGACCTAATGGGAAATTACATGAGGTACCTATTTGTAACATTTTTAATGCCAATCATAACTGCAGTATGTATAATGGCACTGGATAAAAGAAAAATAAGGCCAATGCTGTTTGGATTGTTATGTTACCCGTTATTTTTAGGAACATGGATAATAATAAATATTAAATGCTTAATAAAACCAAACACGAAATGGGAAAAAATAAATCATGTTAGAGATATAAATATAAGAGAAATCGCATAAAGCGAACTAGACAGAGGGACGTAAGAGTTGTCTGCTAGACAGGGGGACGTAAGAGGTGTCTACTGAAAAGGGCTAGCCCTTTTCAGTAGACAAATCTTACGTCC
>Ga0082212_10003536_pt1 | contig 22079 bp, 19 predicted proteins | sample TergutNt197P3_FD_71548 | JGI IMG/M metagenome (GOLD analysis project Ga0082212, IMG submission 71548) | Neocapritermes taracua P3 segment gut microbial communities from Petit-Saut dam, French Guiana - Nt197 P3 | ecosystem: Host-associated > Arthropoda: Insects > Digestive system > Gut ...
CAGTGCGAATTTGGAAGTTACTACCCCGCCCGAACCTTTGTGAAGCCGCTACCTCGCCAATATGCCACCACGTTACTCAATCACATTTGTAATGCAAAGCAAAAGTTATTTCTTTTTCTTCACACTCCAACCAAATTAGCAAGTCTAAATAAATACAATATTATGTTGTTATTCCAAAAAATAACCATAACTTTGTAACCGCCGTAACAGTTACGGAAATAACAAAATAATCCGGTTATGAAGTTTTACAATAGAACAATCGAACTTGCTGAATTGCAACGAATTAAAAATTTGTCTTTTGCCGAATATTCGCATATGACTGTGGTTACGGGCAGGCGTCGAATTGGCAAGACGAGTTTGATAATGAAATCGACAGAGAATGAGCCTACTGTTTATCTTTTTGTTGGCAGAAAAACAGAAGCAGCTTTGTGTGCCGAATATATTCCGTTGATTTCTAATTCATTGAGTATTTTTGTTCCAAACGAAATTTCAAGTTTTCGCACGCTGTTTCAGTATCTGATGGAAATAGGTACGCAAAAATCATTTAATCTGATTATTGATGAATTTCAAGAATTTTTCAATATTAACGAGGCTGTTTACAGCGATATGCAGAATTTGTGGGATCAATACCGCAGAAAAACAAAAGTTAATCTTCTGTTGAGCGGCTCTGTTTATTCGCTGATGCACAAGATTTTCCAAAATTCCGAAGAACCGCTTTTCGGTCGTGCAGACAATATCATAAAACTTTCGCCTTTCGATACAGAGACGCTAAAAACCATTATTAATGACTATAATCCTGATTATCAAAATGATGATTTACTGGCTTTGTTCTGTTTTACAGGTGGCATTCCCAAATATCTGGAAATAATTTGCGATGGCTGTGAGTTGAAAGTTGAAAAAATGATTGAATTTATCGTGCGTGAAAATTCGCCGTTTATCGACGAAGGTAAAAACCTGTTGATAAAAGAGTTCGGCAAAAATTACGGCGTCTATTTTTCGATTTTAAGCGCCGTTTCGGGCGGAATAAACACGCAACCCGATATTATGGCAGCACTCGGCGACAAAAGCATTGGCGGACAAATCAAGCGGTTAATTGAAGACTACAATGTGCTGAAACGCCTACGTCCGATTGGTTCAAAAGAGGGTACACAAACAGTGCGTTACGAAATCGCCGACAATTTTTTGCAATTTTGGTTTAACTATTTCGACCGCCATCGCTCAGTGATTGAGATTAAGAATTTCGTTGGCTTGCAACATATTATTAAAACCGATTACACTGCTTATTCGGGAAAAATGTTGGAACGTTATTTTCGCACAAAATTGGCAGAAAGCGGCTTATATCGCGAAATTGGTTCGTGGTGGGAAGCAAAGGGAAATCTCAACGAGATTGATATTGTTGCACTTTTGCTGGAAAAAAACAAGGCATTGGCAGTAGAAGTTAAGCGACAAAAAGACCGCTACCGTCCGACCATATTTGCCGAAAAAGTTGAGCGACTGCGACAGATTGTTTTGCCGAATTATGAGATTGAAAGTTACTGTTTGGCATTGGAAGATATGTAAAAATGATTATTTCTTTTTCTTCACACTCCAACCGAATTTACCAATCTCCTCTCCTATTTTAAAATATTGTCCGTGACTGTAAGCTATCAATTTTGCTTTGGCAATATCGAAAGCATTGGTTTTTTCGTCTAAAAATTCGGCGCTGACTTGCACATTAACTACTTCTGCCATAAACATATCGTGCGTGCCGAGCGGTATAATTTGCGTTACGCGACATTCGATATTTACGGGCGATTCTACTACAATGGGAGCCGAAACCTTTTCGCCCTTCACAGGCGTAAGTTTCATCTCTTTGAATTTGTCAAAGTCTCTACCCGACTTCACTCCGCACCAATCCGTAGCGTAAGCTAATTCTTCGGTAGTGAGATTTATCACAAATTCCATATTCTTTTTTATGATGTCGTAAGAATGCCTTTCCTTGCGAATGGAAACATAACACGCCGGCGGGTCGCTGCAAGTTGTTCCTGTCCACGAAGCAGTAAATACGTTGTACTCGTCTGCTGTGCTTCCGCAACTAACCAACACGGCAGGTAGCGGATAAACCATATTTCCGGGACGCCATTGTAATTTTTTCATTTACGATTTACGATTGATAAATAATTGATTATCTATGAAATTCCTATTGTTCAATTAAGAATATTTTCGTTTGAAAACTTACTACTTAAAACTTACTACTCAACACTCATTTTATCTTAATATCGTTTTCCTCCACTACCCTTTCGCAATAGTTGCATTTAAGCGCCACGGGATATTTCTGAATCACATGAAATTTGGTAGGCACAGGCTCGTTGTTGGTAATGCAATTAGGATTTCCGCAACAGACAATATCGGTAATTTCGTCGGACAAATGCACGGATTTTTTATCCACTACATCGTAATCTTTAACCACATTCAGTTTGGCAAGCGGTGCAACCAAAGCAATTCTGTCAATAACATCTTGCTCAAAATACAAATCGGAAACCTTTACAATGCCTTTTGTACCAAGTTTTTTACTTTCGAGGTTGTTGCCAAACGTGAGCTGGTTTTTCACTTTGTCTAATTTCAAAATAGAAACAACCTTAAAAAGCTTGTCAGACGGAATGTGGTCTATTACCGTTCCGTTTTTCAACGCCACTACTTTTAATTCTTTCTTGTCCATATGTTTATTTTTGGTTAGACAAAGATATAAAAAATTCAAGATTTAAGATTATTGATGCTTGCGCAATATAATTTTGAATCTTGAATGTTGAATTATCTAAAAAGTAAGGCACAATGCAGATAAAACTCGATAATTCGTTACATTAACTACATCGGTGGCTTTACCGGTTTTGAAATCAACGCTGCCGTAGCCGGCTGTTGTAAAACCGCCTTCCAATCCTATTTTCCAATTATTTTTGGTATAAGAAACCTGCGGCATAACACGATACATTTGATTTATTATTTTACCGTCAAAATGTCCGGTTCCATAAATCGTATTTTCATTTTCCAACTTCAACAAGGCTTTATCCGTTCCCAAATTAGCCGTATATGCGGCAAAAAGTCCAACTTTAAGTGCGTTACCATACACAACGTTTATCCATCCGGTGGCAATGTTTGAAGCAGTATATTCACGTTTTCCGGTTACTTCGTCTAAGATACCGCTAACACCATACATTCCCACCATCGTCATATTGGTTAAGTTTTGTCCATAAATGGCTTTAGCTTTGATGGTCAATTTGTCTTTCGCGTATTGTCCGAAAATCATGTATGAAAAAGTCGTTAAGTTTTCGTTAACGGAATATGCAACACCGTCAACGGTCGATTGTGTGCGAGGCGAAATCATTTTCATATCGGCTCCTGCGCCCCAGCGGAAATTGCCGCACTTGTTTACCATTCCCAAAAAAAAGTTAGGCACCATAGCATCTTTTACATAACCGGGCGTTTTGCCAATCGGTCCATCGGAAAGAAATTGCATTTCATACAAAGCAGCGACATGCCATTGCCATTTATCATTTATGTTGTGCGTAAAGTTGATTTGCGGACTACGATTCAGCGGATTGAAAGGCGCACCGCCGTTCAGCTCGAAAGTAGAAGGCATAACACCCATCGCCATCGGATGCCACTCCTGTCCCACGAGCAAGTTGTTTTTTTCCCACTTCATATTTACATAAGACCTGCGGATTCTTAACATAAAATATGTGGAACCGGTGCCTAAAAAGTCTGCCTCCATTTTGGCAGAAATCTGTGAACCAAACAACTCAAGTCCCGCAATATCTAACCCAACGCGCGAGTTTACAGCCAGCAGTTCGGCAGCAGGCACAGCGTTCAAGTCTTTGCCAAGCGGATCTAATTTTTCGGGCAACGGCATAATGTTGAGCGCCATTCCCGCAGCATCTAAATTTTTTCTGGAATTAAAACTGAGCTGGCTCTCTACAAATCCGTACAGTTTATACGATAGTTTTTGTTCCGCATGGGTTAAAAAAGGAATAGCGAGGAATAATGAGGTGAGAATAAAAGTTTTTGTTTTCATATTTTATATCGTTAATTAAAAACTGCGCAAAATTACAATATGCAAAAATAATAACCTAAAAATTTTCAAATAAAATTATTTATTGCTGTTTTTATTATAAATTAAAAATATTTTCGTCTTAAACCAGGATTTTATCCCTAAATCCCCTTTAGGGGACTTTTGGAGCAAAAGGATTGACGGTATTTTGAAAAGTCCCTTTTAGGGGATTTAGGGGTAAAATCTCGGTTCAGACTAATTTATTTTTATTAAAATGCGGTACTGTCCATTTTTTAAAGATAAAAGATGCCAATAATGCAAAGAATGCACCAAATAGATATGTTTCCGAATGCCCGATATGTTCAGCAATGTACCCGCCAAATACCAAACCGACACCGATGCCGATGTCCCAACTTGTAAAGTAAGTAGAATTTGCCGTTGCTCTGCGATTGTGCGGCGCTAAGTTCACAAACAGCGTATTGTATGCCGGAAACATCATTCCGTAGCCAACACCGATAAACAACGCGACGAAGTAAAAAGCAACCAACAACAGATTATAATTCAAACGGCTTATTTCGGGCATAAAAGAAAACAGAAAAAAAGTACAAGCAGAAATCATAGAACCTACAAATATGACATTCGCCAGTTTTCCTCTATCCACAAGTTTTCCTGCAAACATACGCGAAATTATCAATCCTGCTGACATAAGCGAAAAGAAAATGCCCATTCCGTTGGTAATGCCTACTTCTTTGCCATACAACGCCACATAAGTAGTCATAATTCCGTATGGAATGGCAAGAAAAAACACACAAGCGCCTGCACGCATCCCTTTAAGCAAAAAGAAACGGTCTAACGACAATGGTTCATGCCGATTTTCTTTAAGTTGTTTTTTAGAAACTTTAATAAACGAAACACTAAAAAATCCCAAACCGCCCAACAAAATAGCGGCATAAAAAATCATGTTGAAACCTAATTCTGCATCAAGTATAAACAATCCTATCATCGGACCAATCGCCATAGCCACATTGTTTGCCATGCCAAAATAACCTAATCCTTCGCCACGGCGCGAAGCCGGCATAATATCTACTATAAGCGTACTTCCGGTAGTGGTAACAGCGCCAAAAGCCAATCCGTGCAAAATACGCATCAGCAAAAACAGCCCGACCGTTGACACCAACGGATAAGAAATAAAAACGGCGATGAAGAAAAAATACGCTATCAAATACAGTGGTTTTCGGTCGAACAAATCAGCAAAAAAAGCTGTGAAAGGTCTGATAAACAACGCCGCCAATACATAACACGCCAATGTAAAACCTACCATAGATTTGGACATATCGAATGTTTCAATCAAATAAAGCGGTAGCACGGGCATTAAAATATAAAACCCAAAAAAGAGCAAAAAATTACCAATACAAGCCAATATATAATCGGAAGTAAACAGCTTTTCAGTCGCTTGAATATTCATAATGCAACAAATTTGAAAAAACGCACAAAGGTACAACATTTCAGATTCAAAATTCAAGATTTCAGATTCAAAATTTTATTACAATATCTCTCCATAAATTTTATCGTATATTCAATTTTTTCGTATCTTTGTAGATTATGAAACTCGCATAATGCGAGTTCCAAGCAACTTTAATGTAAAAAATAAATATTTACACGTGAAAACAATACTCAAGATAACCTTTTCTGTCATCATCCTTTTTACAGGAATAACTGCGTATGCAGAAGATAAAAACACCACTTTCGGTGTAAAATTGGGTGGAAACCTGTCAACAATCGAAGGACGAGATGTCGATTTCAGCATTGTAAAACCTAAACTCGGTTTTCAGCTCGGCGGAACGGTTGACATTGCTTTTACCAACAGTCTTTACGTACTGTCGGGATTGGAAATTACACAGAAAGGCTACAAACTGTACGACAACGACACAACTACTTACAGAGCAATGTACCTTCAACTTCCTATTCATATCGGATATAAATTACGGTTTGATGTCATAGACATTGTTTTCCGCGGTGGTCCTTACTTGGCATATGGCTTTGCCGGAAAATCGAGGTCGGACAACCCAAGCAGAGACAGAGTTAAATTCTTTGGTCAAAACGGAGCCAAGAAAGTCGATTTCGGCTTGGGCGTAGCGCTCGGTACTGAATTCGGCAAAGGAAAATACGGAGTTTATCTCGGCTACGATTGGGGATTCATTAGATTGTACGAAAGAGATGAAGATATATACAATGGAAACGCATATTTAACAATAGGATATAAATTTTAACCTTAAAAATTTTATTTAACCATGAAAAAACAAGCAATTGCAAAACAAATATTCAGCGTTATTTTTTTCTTTCTGTCCGCTTTTCTTTTTACAGGCTGTAACGATAAATCTGAGAGACCGACAAGGCCCGGAGAAGATTACAGGGAAGCTGTTAACGTTCCGGATACGTATGTCGTACCCGAGGCGGAAGACGTTGTGATATATTCTATCAATCCGCGTGTTTTTGCCGAACAAAATGCACTCAACGTAATTACAGAACGGCTTGACGACATCAAAGCGTTGGGAACCAATGTAATTTGGCTTATGCCTCTTTACGCGCAAGGCGAAGGACCTCGCAACGTAAAAGACGGAAGAGGCTCGCCTTATTGCATTAGAGATTATAAAGCTATTAACTCCGAATACGGAACGGTGGAAGACTTGCGCCGATTGGTCAGCGAAGCGCACAGAAGAGGTATGGCTGTTATTATGGATTGGGTGGCAAATCACACTTCGTGGGATAACGCATGGATAGAAAACGAAGGCTGGTATGTTAAAGATGCTGCAGCTGACACAATTATACATCCGCCCGGAACTGATTGGACAGATGTTGCTCAATTAAATTTTAACAATGCTGATATGCGTGCCGCCATGATAGATGCCATGAAATTTTGGTTTACAGAAGCCAATATTGATGGTTTCAGATGCGATGCTGTTGACCATGTTCCTTTCGATTTTTGGGAAGAAGCTGTTCCTGAATTAAGAAAAGCCAACGAAGGACGAAGAACATTAATGTTTGCAGAAGGAAACAAACGAAATTACCTCACTGCAGGATTTGATATGGATTTCGGCTGGAACTTTTACGAACGTTTAAAAAATCTTTACGCCGAAAGAATACCTATCGCCACTTTTTTCAGAAGTGCCGCAAGCGAAGTTAATAGCGGAAGAAAACAAATACGCTTTACAACCAATCACGACAAATCGGCGTGGGAACTAACAGATGTAGCACAGTTTAATGGCGAAAGAGGAGCCATGGCTGCATTCGTAATCACAGCTACGCTCGGCGGAATGCCCATGATATACAGCACGCAAGAAATAGGTCGCGAAGAAACTGTGCCGTTCTTCTCTTGCACAACAATAAATTGGAATTCAAATCCTGCCATCACGAATGAGTACAAAGATATTATGAAAGCCTATACTTTATCGAATGTATTTACAAGAGGAACGGTAGAGTCGTATCCTTTAGACGATGTGGTTTGTTTTACTAAAACGAAAGATGACAAAAAAGCGATGGTAGCTGCCAATGTACGAAACAATAACGTAACATTTTCCGTGCCTGAAGCATTGCAAGGCGAGTGGAAAAACACGATGGATAATTCGACTGTTACCTTGTCGGAAACAGTTGAAATGACGCCGTATCAATATTATATATTGGAGAAATAATTAAATTTTCGTCCTTTATTATCAAATTACCACTGTTACTTCACAGGATTTTCCTTTCGCGCGGCACTTCTGCACAGCATCAAGTGTTCCGCGCGAATTGTTTTTGATGAAGGCAAAACAGCAGTCGCAATATTCAATGATAGTGGTATTGCGCAAACGTGCCGCTTCACGTCCGAATTTTTCGCGTTCGGGCAAAAACTCTGTGAGTTTGATTCCGTGTTTTTTGGCAAATTCTCGTGCCAAAGTATCTACACCAATTGCACCGCCCGAAACAATTTAGTCAATTTTTTCAATAGAAAAGTGTTGTAATACAACGCTTTCTATCAAATCATAATCTTTCATACTGCGTGATCCGATAATGGCAATAATCATATTTTAGAAGTTGTTTTGAGTTATTTTTACCTTATTTAACAAAACAACCTTAATAGTAGAGAATTACAACACAGCCAAAACCTTATTACCTTATTTTGGCTTTTTGTTAATTGTCGTTCATTTTTTTGCAAAGTTGTCATTTTTTGATAAAATAAGGTAATAAGGTTTTTGTTCGTGGTATAACTTGGCTACTAAGGTTATTTTATTAAAATAAGGTTTATTTTCAAATCAACAATCTAAATTTGATTCACAAAAATAACTCATAAACAGCTTCTTAGGCTTTTTGTACTTTTATACCATTTTCTTGTATTTTATCCAAGAAATTATTAAAAGTAGCAGGAAACCAAGCACTGCAAACTGCTATTTCGGCATCTGCCAATTTTATGATTTCTTCGGGTTTTAAACGATGCCTTCTTCTGGATTCGTTGGCTTCAATTTCCGACGCTTTTTCTTTTGTTTGAAAAATTCCCCATTTTGGATTTCCGCCTGCCGAGTCGGGAAAAACTTTTTTCAATTCATTAAAAGTTATATTCGGATTTTGCTCAACATAATTTTTGACAATAGCGTGTGGTAAATTTGCTTTATTATATTCCTTTCCGTTAAATATGTATTTGGAATAATCTTTGTTGCTTGTCTGCATTGCTTCTTTGAATGTTTTCGCTTTTTCGCGAATATCTTCATTTTGATTAACATCAATGCTGATTGCCTCAACGGCAGCCATAATAAGTTTTTCATTTTTCTCCCAAAATGCAGTAAGCAAATCGGTTTCTTCTTGTCCAATAGCCATGATTATTGATTTTTTAGAATTATTATTGTTGTCGTTATTTTCTTCCAATGCAGGCGCACTTAATGATTGTATGTATTCCGAAATCACAAATTTTGTTTTGTCCGAAATATTGTTTTCCTTTAAAATCGGTTGCAGAATGTAATTCAAGATATCTTGATAATTGATTTCAATAAATTTTTCACAAGAACAACCTGCCTGCTTTTGTTCGTCTAATTCTATTGACGGTTTTGGTGTTAGAAAGACAAAAATATTACTTTCATTCTCATTATTTTTGTAATGATTTGAATATTTTGTAGTTTGGTCATCATGTTCGGTGGTAGAAACTTTATTTTCAATAATTATTCTTATTTTTTTGTCTTTTTCTTTAATTCTTATGTCCGATTCTATCAGAATATCAATTCTGCCTTTTTTTACTGCATCTTCTGTTTTTACCACAATATTGTTGAGCGATAAATTATCTGACAATATGGCATTTACCAAATCTTGTTCGATTTCAGATTTAGAATTTTCTTGATGAATTTTTCTTCTAATAATAATTTCAAATAATTTCTTCAACGGAAACAAACCTAAATCACGATTGCAATTACTATCGAACAGCCATGCTAAAAATGCGCTATGACTCAATTCCCGCCTGCTTACGGCAAAAATTTCAGGAATAGATTTATTGCAATAATAATTCCTTAATTTTTGCACATCACTGTCATTATTGTATTCCAACAATAATTGCTGTATGTCTTTATAATTCAATGTTTCTGACATAATTTTTTATTTTTTAAATAATGATTTTTTTATAATTTTTACTTCGCTCACACGAATATCTACATAACAAACTTTCCCACATTGCTTCCGATTTCAAGAGAAGGAAATTTTGTGTGATTTATAGTTGAAGAAAGCGTGAAACCATGTTGAAAAGTTACAATGGCTTGAAAAGCCAAATTTTCATAACCGCAGTGTCAACAACCTGCGGACAAACAAACCACAGCAATCTACCTTTCAGGCAGAACTATAATATGGATAAAACGACAAATGAAACAAATTCCTGCCTTTTCAGGCAGATGTATGATTGCGTTGTTTACCGCAAGTCAATGACCTACGGTTATGAAAATCAAGCCCATTCGCGCTAAAATTAATAATATTTCAACTCTTGACTCACATAGTTAATTTTTATGTTTTTCATATTGTTCTACGGTTGTATTCGACTTTTGTTTCGGCTTTTCAAAGCTGATAAAAACAGGATTCATTTCGTGCGTGAATTCAGCCCACAACATTCGTTGAGATTTATTTGCTTCTCTTGTGTACGCTTCGCTCATATAATCAATATAATTGTGATAAACGATATTTTCGCGCGAATCGATATCTGCAAACTGCCGTGTTATACCGAAACACGACACGCCGTTTATGTTGAACTTAATCCAACGATTGTTTTTAAAAGAAAGATTATTCATAATGCTGTATTTTTTATGGTTCTTTTTTAGTAAACGAGTTTTTTGTACTTGCTAACATAATATGCGCAAAGGATGAAAGCCTTATTTAATTCAGCCCAATGGCAACGCCTTGGGTAAAAAACAAAACCGAATTGTAAGTAAAGACATAATGCATTACGTCTCTACAATAACAATAAAAAATAATCTGCCCTTTGCAGGGCAAAAACGATGATAATTTCATTAAGCCAACGCGCCACGCTTGCATTGGGCTAATAATAAATTGAGCTTTCAGCCCGAAAACAAGGTTTTGAACACTTATGTTTGTCAACATTAATCGTTAAAAATACTCGTCAATAATTTCTTCTACTGTTTTTCTGCCTGTTAATGTCGTATCAGACTTTTTATAAGTTTCGCACAGCAGTTTGAGTTTCAAGTCATTAGTGCTTTTCCTTATCAACTGTTCCAATAATGTACAAGATGTAGAAAATCGGGATTTTTTAATACATTTATTGTTTCTTGCGCTGTAAATACTGCAACCATCAGCCACGTTTTCCAACATAATAGTGGACAAAATCGGCAGCAATTTTTCCTCAAATTCTTTAAACAAAGCATCGTTCCATTCAATAGCAATATTTTCGGCTATTATTTCCCAATCCCAACGGTCGGAAAACTTTCTCAAATACCCTTTTCGAGTAGGAAGAAGCAATCCCGAAAGCACTTTCCAATCAAGCAATTCAGGAAATTTGCGTACAATTTTCTCGTGTTCGTAACAATTCAATGTTTCTTCATCTCGAAACAAATTTTCAGAAAGCGCTTCCCAATTTATTTCGTCCTTGTAATCCGACACAAGTTTTACCGTCCAACGAATCGAATCGTTTTCCGACAACAAATTCCAATCAAGTTGACGGCTAAATTGTTCAATCATTTCGGGCGTAAGTTTCGCATTTCTCGAAATATTTTCCCACGCCTCTTTTTCTACCAACGCTTGCAACGTTTCTTTCATTCTTTCTTTTTCCATTGTTTTAAAATTTAATTAGATTTTGTATTAAGCTCACTTTTGTTGAGATTATAGATTTTGAGGGGCAAAATCGACCGATTTTAAGCATTTTTAACACTTTGATGCGCTTTGATACGTTTTTTAATATTTTCCATGTGAGAAATTTCGCACAACATAACGTATTAGTAAAAAAATTACAGAACGACGTAACATATTCGTAACTTTTTTGTTTAAGTATAAGTACACAATAAATCACTTTATTTTATTAATTTTACCGCGCAAAAAAGAATCATATAATATGACAAAAAGAACAAAAATCATAGTGATTGCCGCCATCGTATTACTTATCGCAGGAATGGCATTTTATCCGCTCATCAAAAACAACGTATCGCCCGACGAAATACAGCAGGCGATAACGCCGAGAAGAGCGTCGTTAAACGTAAATGCGCAAATCCTTAAATACGAAACAATTAATGATGTAATCCGCACCAAAGGATTGTTGATGCCCGATGAAGAAGTTGACCTCGCATTTGAAACTTCGGGTAAGATTACGCACATTTATTTCAAAGAAGGCACGTCTGTAAGAAGAGGCGAATTGCTCGCCAGAGTGAACGACGAACCACTTCAAGCCGAACTAAAAAGACTGACCGCGCAATTGCCGTTGGCAAAAGACCGCGTAGCAAGGCAACGAATTTTGTTAGATAAAGATGCTGTGAGTCAAGAATCATACGAATCGGTTACCACAGAACTTGACAAACTGCTTGCCGACATCGAATTTGTAAAATCGAGAATCGCGCAGACAGAACTTCGTGCACCATTCGATGGCATTATGGGACTTCGACACGTCAGCGAAGGTGCATTTGCGTCGCCAAGTACTGTTATTTCAAGGCTGACCAAAGTATCGCCGTTGAAATTAGAATTTTCAGTTAACGAAAAACAAGTGAGCCACATCAGACCGGGAACAGAATTATTGTTTACAGTTGAAGAAAGCGACGAGATATACAGCGCAACAATATATGCCATAGAATCGAGCATCGACGCTGCAACGCTTTCGCTCAAAGCGCGTGCACTTTACGCCAATGCAGAAAGGAAACTGAAACCCGGACAATCTGCCAAAATCGAAATTACGTTAGACGAAATAAAAAATGCCATTGTTATTCCAAGCATCAGTTCATTAGCCGAAATGGGAATTGATATCGTTTACGTTTACAGGAATGGAAAAGCACAGCAAGTTGTTGTGCAAAAAGGAATCAGAACAGCTTCTTCTGTACAAATAACACAAGGATTGAGTTCAGGCGATACCTTGCTCGTAACCGGTGTAATGCAGTTGAGAGATGGAATGGAAGTAAAAATTACAAATTTTAACCCCTAAATCCCCTAAAGAGGACTTTTCAAAATACCGTCAATCTTTTTCCCAAAAGTCCCCTTTAGGGGATTTAGGGATTTGAAATTTTTAAATTATGAATTTATCCGAATTAAGCATAAATCGCCCTGTACTTTCGACCGTATTTACACTGATTATCATTTTGTTGGGTGCAATCGGTTATACTTATTTGGGAGTAAGAGAATTTCCCAGCGTTGATAATCCCATTATCACGGTAAGCGTGTCGTATCCGGGCGCGAATGCCGAAGTTATTGAAAAACAAATAACAGAGCCATTGGAACAAAACCTCAACGGAATACCCGGCATTCGTTCGCTGACCAGTAGGAGTAGTCAAGGCTCATCGCGCATTACGGTAGAGTTTGAACTGAACGTTGATATGGAACGTGCCGCCAACGATGTGCGAGATAAAGTATCGCGCGCACAACGTTTGTTGCCACGCGATTGCGACCCACCGATTGTATCGAAAGCCGATGCCGATTCTGACCCAATCATGCAAATCGTTATTTACAGCGAAAAACGGTCGTTGCTTCAGTTGAGCGAAATTGCCGACCTGACGATAAAAGAACAACTTCAGACCATACAAAACGTAAGTGCCGTAGAAATATGGGGCGAAAATCGTTACGCCATGCGCTTGTGGCTCGATCCACAACAAATGGCTGTTCACAGCATTACACCCATTGAAGTGAAAAATGCCATCGACAGAGAAAATATCGAATTACCTTCGGGAAGCATCGAAGGCGACCAAATCGAACTTTCTCTCCGTACCATGGGATTGTTGGTAACACCCGAAGATTTCAATAATCTGATTATCAAAGAAGATAACTTTCGTACCATACGTTTTAGAGATATAGGCAGAGCGGAACTCGGCTCGGAAACGCGAAAAGTAATTACGCGCCTGAACGGTAAACCGATGGTTTCCGTCGTAGTTATTCCGCAACCCGGCGCCAATCAAATTGAAATATCCGACGCAGTACAAGCAAGATTGAAACTGCTCGAAAGAGATTTACCCGAAGATATAAACCTTACTATCGCTTTCGATAATACGCAATTCATACGTGCTTCTATCGTTGAGGTACAAAATACTATTTTTGTCGCCTTTATTCTTGTTATACTTATCATTTTTCTTTTCCTTCGCGACTGGCGAGTAACCTTAATTCCAACTATTGCTATTCCTGTATCGCTCATCGGAGTTTTTTTTATTATGTATGTGGCAGGATTTTCTATCAATGTACTGTCAATGTTGGCAGTTGTGTTGGCGGTCAGCTTGGTAGTGGACGATGCTATTGTTGTTACCGAAAATATTTATTTGAAAATAGAAAAAGGTATGACTCCCAAAAGAGCAGGTATCGAAGGAACTAACGAACTGTTTTTCGCCGTTATTTCAACAACCATTACGCTTGTAGCTGTATTTGTCCCGATAATATTTCTCGAAGGAGTAGTAGGAAGATTGTTTCGCGAATTCAGTATCGTTGTGTCGGGCGCTGTCATCATTTCCTCTTTTGTGGCGCTGACTTTTACGCCAATGCTCTCGACTAAAATGATTAAGAAAAAGGAAAAACACAATTGGCTATATACCAAAACCGAGCCGTTTTTTACTTGGTTGAATAGCATTTACGACAAGTCATTGCGCTCCTTTTTATTATACAAATACCTTGTTTTTCCCATTATTGTTGTAGCAATAATCAGTGTAATTTTTCTTTGGATAAATATTCCCGGAGAAATGGCGCCAATGGAAGACCGTTCGCAAGTCGCCATTAGAACTACCGCGCCCGAAGGCGCTACGTTTGAGTTTATTAGAGATTACACCGACAGGATTTCGGACATTGCCGATTCGGTTGCTTACGAACGAATAGCGAATATCTCCATTGTACGCGGTACATTTGGAATGGTTAGAATTGTATTGCCCGACATACGCGACCGCAAACGCAGTCAAATGGAAATAGCCGATGCACTCACTGCTGCTGTAAGACCCGAAACCGAAGCACGTGCGTTTGTGCAACAGCAATCTACTTTTGGTGGACGGCGCGTTTCTATGCCTGTGCAATACGTCATACAATCGCAAAACATTGATAAACTCGAACAGTTTTTGCCGTTGTTTATGGAAAGAGTAAACGAAAGTCCATTATTCCAAATGTCTGATGTTGATTTGAAATTTACAAGACCTGAAAAACGCATATTTATCGACCGTGATAAAGCTTCATTGTTGGGCGTAAGTACGCTCAATATCGGGCAAACGCTTCAATATGCGCTCAGCGGACAACGAATGGGTTATTTTTACATGAACGGCAAACAATATCAAATATTAGCCGAAATAAACCGTCAGCAACGCAACACGCCACTCGATCTCACGTCTATGTTTGTAAAAAGCAATACAGGAAGCATGATACAGCTCGACAACCTGGTGTCGCTCGAAGAAACCGTTGCGCCACCACAGTTGTTCCGTTACAACCGTTTCTCGGCAGCTACTGTTTCGGCAGGATTAGCGCCGGGCGTAACGCTCGGACAAGGTTTGGACGAAATGGATAGAATTTCTGCCGAAGTATTGGACGACACATTCCGAACTGCTTTGACAGGCGAATCTCGGAATTTCCGCGAAAGTTCGTCCAGTCTTATGTTTGCTCTTATTTTAGCAATTATACTTATATTCCTTATATTAGCGGCACAATTTGAAAGTTTCAAAGATCCGCTCGTTATTATGCTTACCGTTCCGCTTGCCATTGCAGGTGCGCTCATATTCATGTGGATAGGCAATGTTACCATGAATATTTTCAGTCAAATCGGTATTATCATGCTTCTTGGTCTGGTAACGAAAAATGGTATTTTAATTGTTGAATTTGCCAACCAACGACAAGCGGCAGGAATCAGTAAAGCCAAATCCATACAAGAGGCTTCGGTACAACGCTTCAGACCGATATTGATGACGAGTTTATCTACTGTATTGGGATTAATGCCTTTGGTATTTGCTTCGAGCGAAGGTGCTAACAGTCGCAACGCAATGGGTATCGCAGTAGTCGGCGGCTTGTTTGTTTCGACCTTCCTTACGCTGTACATCGTTCCGGCAATGTACCTTTATATTTCTACAAATAGAGAAACAAAAAAGAAAGAAGAGGAATAATCCAAACCATAATTTTTACAAAATAAAAAAGATTCCCAAGATTTGATTTTTTAAATCTTGGGAATCTTTTTTATCTTGTAAATCCTGGTTCAAGACTATTACAACTGCCTTTTCCGCAGTACAAAGTTATTGCCCAAATACACTTTTTTCACTTTTTCATTTTCGGCTAATTCTTCTGCCGTGCCTTGAAAAAGAATTTTTCCTTCTACCAGAATATAGGCGCGGTCTGTAATTGCTAATGTTTCGTCCACATTGTGGTCGGTAATGAGAATACCGATATTTTTATCTTTCAATTTCCAAACAATGTCTTGAATATCTTGCACGGCAATCGGGTCAACGCCTGCAAACGGTTCGTCGAGCATAATAAAATTCGGTTCAATAGCCAAGCAGCGCGCTATTTCCGTACGACGGCGTTCTCCGCCCGAAAGACGATCGCCAAGATTTTTCCGAACATGCCCGAGATTGAACTCGGCAATTAAGGTTTCAAGTTTCTCTTTTTGGTATTCTTTAGAGAATTTCGTCATTTCCAACACAGCTTTGATGTTATCTTCGACCGTCATTTTGCGGAAAACAGACGCTTCTTGCGCCAAGTAGCCAATACCGTTTTGCGCGCGCTTATAAACAGGATAATCAGTAATTTCAACATCGTTCAAAAATATCTTCCCTTCGTTTGGTTGTACCAAGCCCGTTGTCATGTAAAAAGTCGTGGTTTTCCCTGCGCCGTTTGGACCAAGCAAACCGACAATTTCGCCTTGGTTTACGTTGATAGAAACGTGATTAACGACGGTACGCTGTTTGTATTTTTTGACAAGATTTTCGGTGCGAAGCACCATATTTCCACTCTTTTTCATATTTCAATAAGTTTTACTTATTTCCCACAAAGACACGAAGAACACAAAAAATTGGTGAACTTTGTGTCTTTGTAGGAATTTTTTTACTAATCAATTTTTATAAATTTCACAGGATAGCGAACAGCCAAAAATCCCATCGCCACCACAGTAACAAATATTAATGCTACGTCGGTAAATTGCACCTCTACAGGATACGCATCAATGATAAAATTATTGGCGCCACCCAAACGAATAATGCCAAAATATTGCTGAGCAAGACACAACAACACGCCTATCACAATGCCCACAAAAGAGCCGAGAACAGAAATAAGCCAGCCTTCGTACAGAAACACGTTGCGAATTTGCTTCGTATTCGCGCCCATATTTCGCAAGGTTATAATGTCTTGTTCTTTTTCGATAATCAGCATCGATAGCGAGCCGATAATGTTGAAAACGGCAATCAGCAAAATAAAACTCAAAATGAGATACGAAATCCATTTTTCGATTTTCATAATGCGGAAAAAGTTTTCTTGCTGTTCGTAACGATTTTGTACCTTAAAATTATCGCCCAATATCTCTTTTATTTCTCTTTGTACCTTATTTATATTTGCCGAAGGAGCAATTTTAAGTTCAACAGCAGTAACGATATTAGGCTCATATTCATATATTTGTTGCGCTAATTCGATGGGAATAATTAAGTAATTATCGTCATATGTGGCTTGTTTTACAAAAAATATTCCAGCTAAATGAATAAATTGCTGATTAAAACTTGTTTCGGGACGCACTAAATTAATGGTTGCCGTGCGCTTGGGCGCATAAATAGAAATCGGTTCGATAAAACTTACGCCCATATTCATTTGCGATGCCAATCCCAAACCTGCTACTGCATAATGAAAACTGTTGTCTTTCAGCTGAAAATTTCCGCTATACATAATGTTATCAATGTGAGTGGATTCAACAAAATTGTCGCTCACGCCTTTGATAACGGCAGGCATTTGTTTGTCGCCATATTTTATCAGCGCATTTTCTTCTACTACAGTTGTAAAAACAACAACGTCTTTCTTCGCTTTTACCTGTTGCATTTCGGGGCTTGAAATATCGAACGATTTTCCTTCTACCAATGTTATTTTCAAATCAGGATCAAATTCGCTGAAAAGGTCTTTTACAAGCGATTCGAAACCGTTGTAAACAGACAACACGCACACTAACGCAATGGTTCCCACGCAAACACCGCACGCCGAAATAATCGAAATGATATTAATGGCATTATGCGATTTTTTGGAAAACAAATACCGAAGCGCTATGCGGAAGGAAAAATTCATATTATTTTTCAATTATCAAACCCCTAAATCCCCTAAAGGGGACTTTTCAAAATACCGTCAATGCAAAAGTTCCCTTTAGGGGATTTAGGGGTTGTTATTCATTTTTTCAATAATCTGTCTATATTTTCTAAATAATCGAGCGAATCGTCGGCAAAAAACGCCAATTCGGGCACTTTGCGAAGCTGAAAACGCACACGCGATGCCAATTCGTGCCGAATATTCCACTTGTGTTCTTCGATATATTCCAACACGCTTTCTGCTTTTTCGGACGGAAAAATACTCAAATACGCCTTTGCCACCGACAAATCGGGACTAACGCGAACGGTGCTTACCGAAATCAGCGTTCCTTGCATTTTGTCTTTTGCCATGAGCATAAAAATATCACTCAAATCTTTTTGCAGTAAACGACCTATTTTATTTTGTCTTGTTGTTTCCATTTTTGTTTTTGTTATAAAGGGCAAAAATACAACTATTTCTGAAATAATGTGAACTCTTATTGTTTATGAAAAACTTTAAAATTTAGTTGCTTGTAAATTAAGTGGTATTTTTTCACGAATTATTTTGGATTTTTTTTCAACCACAATGAAAAAAAACGGTCGTAAACAAAATAAGCACCGTTGTTTTCAAACAGCAATTCTTTTTCGAGTAAACTTTTGAGCGATGCACTGACCGTACTTGTCGCTCCTAAACCATATTTACTGATAAATGCAGAGGCGGTCGGCTCAGTAATTGATGTTTCGGAAGCGATGGCGCTCAATAACGCTAATTGCTTATTTGTCAGCAATTTGCAATAAGTAAAAAAGGTTGCTTCGTTTTCTGCCAATATTTCGGATAATACCTTTTGGACTTGCAAAACGCTTACTTCACTGTACGAATACAGGCGATTTAACAACATTTGCACATACCAAGTATGTCCGGCTACTGTGTCGTAAATCCATTGTACTGCCTCGTCAGAAATACTTTTCCCGTTTTTTTCAAAATGCCTTTTTGCAAAAAGCACATAGTCCAAAAAATTAATTTCTTTCAACGGCAGTATTTGTGTGCTCTGAAAAAATGGGCGAGAAACCGACGTAAACATATTCTCCATAACATGCTTTTGGCTACCCGAGAAAATAAAATGAATGTGTGTTTGCTGTTGAATATAAGAGCGAAGGAGCGCTTCAACTCCTTTTTCGGGGTAATTGGTTATTTGTTGAAACTCGTCGATAGCTATACAACACCGTTTGCCTGAAGATGCCAAATAATCGAAAATTTCTTTCAATGATTCTTCGGCTTTTTCTCTGGCAAAATCTACTGTCAATCGTGGCGCACCGCTATATGGGTCGGTAGTAATCACTAATCGTAATGATTTGAAAAAGCTGAAAATGTTGGTTATGATTTTTTGCGAAGTGTTGTCTAACGCTCCAATAATCGTATTGGCAAGTAATTTTACGAAATCGGGTAAAGACTGCGTTTGAAAAATATCAATATAAAAACAGGCAAAATCTTTTTCCATAAAATAGAAAGTATGGCGAATTAAGCCTGTTTTTCCCATACGGCGCGGACTTATCAAGGTTATATTCCTCCCATTTTCTATGGCATTTTTTATTTTTTCTGTTTCTATCGACCTGTCGCAGAAATAATCAGGATTTTCATAACCTGTCAACAAAAAAGGATTAAATTCTTCTCGTTTCATATTTTTCGTTACAATAATTTCGTTACATAATTTTCGCAACACAAAAATAGGAACTTATTTTTTATCAACAAAATATTTTTGATAAAATTTCTAAATCATGTATTTTAACCTGTCCATCATTATTGGAACTTCGTCTTCTTTTACGCCCAAAGCCGTGAGATACGGAATATCCGTTTCCAACACAGACAAAAATTCAGATAAATTTCCATTGTTTTGTTCGATGCTTTTTTTGTACAAATCGAGCGCTTTTTGGCGATTTCCGATAACCCATTCCACGTGTCCGGCATTTTGATAATCGTAATGCGCAGGTTTGATTTCCAATAAATTAGCATAATATTTTTGTGCTTGCTCAAACTTTTTCGATAGGAACGAACACCACGCAATAGCTCGCCAAACTTTTTCGTTATTTGGCGAAGAAAAATCGAGTTTAAAATAGCTGTTTAACGCCTCTTTATATTGCTGCATTTCGAGCAGGCAATGTCCGATATTCAGTTCAATGCTGACATTATTGGGTATCAACAAATTGGCACGTTTGTAATATTCCAACGCTTTTTCGTAATTTTTCAACATTCGGTAACAAAAAGCAATCCGCCGAATTGTCCATTTATCGTCGGTAATAATCGTTTCGGCGTGCAGATAACAATCCAATGCCTTTGCAATATCACCCAAATGTTGATAACAATAACCGGCTTTTTGGAATAATTCAGCATCGTCTTTTGCCATTTCCGACAGGCGAAGAAAAATTTCCAACGCTTCTTTATAGCGATTTTTGGAGAAATAATATTCAGCTATTTCCGACAAATCGGTTTCCGAAAAACCAATGGTTTCGTAAAACCAAGTGTTCTGAAAATCAAGCGGAAGCGAAAAAATATCTGTAAAATTATTTTTATAAGAATACAATTTATAAAAACGATACAAATCTTGTATGTATTGGTTCGAGAGCGTTTCCTTTTTTTCGGTTGGGTTGAACAGATCTTCTTTTTTTATATTTTCCATTTCTTCCGATTCCATTCTAAAAGAAGCGGTCATCATATTTCGCTGACTTTCTGAAACTTGCGACAAACTGAGAGTAAATGAATATTTATCGGAATTACATAAATAACCACTATTCAATAAAATATACAAAAATGTTTTTTCCTTTGGATTGAAAATTCCTTGTACAGCGGAATTTTTAGGGTTGAAAGGCAAAAACCAGTTGCTGATATGTTGAAAAAACGGAAAATGTTTCAATGTCGAAAATGTACTCATAAAAACATCTGCACCTTCGACTTGTAATTCGCTCAATTCTTTGAGTTTATCTCCGATTCCGCTTTTTTCCAATAACTCGCTCCATTCGGGATTTTTTTCCTCAAAATCTTCCATGCCGGTAATGTCGTTCATGTCTATTTTATCTTTCAGCAATGGACTTATTTTCATCATTTCCGGAAAAATTTCTTCTTTCATTTTCCGCGAAATATTTTCGGTTTCTTTGCTTCTAATAAACTGCAAGATAATGAATTGAACATTCTTCTTGAAATCATCGTCGTCTGCCAACAGTACCAACCGATTCCGAATGCTCGGATACAAATATAATCGGCTGTTGTACATATACATAACGAGCATAATGCCAATCAAAACACGTTGCTTGATAGCTTCCTGCTGCTGCTTGTAGCAATCGAACAGCAAGATTATCTTTTCTTCGTCAAAATTTCGCAATACATTCAATGTCAATGCCGAAGTAGTTAAGCATTTATCTTCAATGCTAATTTCTTGGTTCTCCATCAACTCGTTGATAACGGTTAATTCTTCGGAAGTAAAATAAGGCGTCAGCCAAATGTGGTTGAAAAGCATCGTCTGCTGACTTTCGTATTTTTTCCGAAATTCTGTTTTTTGAGCATTAACATTTTCATCTTCAACCAACTCCGACAAGCCGATATTAACGTGCGAATCAATTATTTCGGCATACAAACTTCTCAAACTTGACGGATTAGAAGCCACGTACATTCGTATTTGCTGATATTCGTAATTGTTGGAATCGCGCAACAACAGTGCATCTTTTGCCTCGTCTGCCAATTCATAAATAGAAGTGATTAACTTATTGTAAATCTGGCATCTTTCCGGATCTTGAACGCCGTCAACGACATATTGAAGCATTAATTTATAGGTGTTTTCCAGCTCTATTTTTCTTTCAGAAAAAGACCAGTTTTGCAGCGTATGCAAAAATAAATCCAACATATTGAAACTGTCTTTCAATTGCTTGTTTTTAAGCAATGTGGATATTTTTTTGTATGTATTTAAAATTTCTTGTTGGTTCATCGTATATGTAATCTAAAAGATTTTTATGTTATATTTTTTGAAATTCGTCTTATAAAATTCCGTAGGAATTATCGCTCGGTAAAAAAATTATCTATGTTGTTGGTCGCATTCCGATAGGAATGCAACTTGTGAGGCAAATCATTTTCTACCGAACGAAAATGCCTA
>Ga0082212_10003537_pt1 | contig 22077 bp, 11 predicted proteins | sample TergutNt197P3_FD_71548 | JGI IMG/M metagenome (GOLD analysis project Ga0082212, IMG submission 71548) | Neocapritermes taracua P3 segment gut microbial communities from Petit-Saut dam, French Guiana - Nt197 P3 | ecosystem: Host-associated > Arthropoda: Insects > Digestive system > Gut ...
CGTTACATGGAATACCATCACCAACGCGAGCGACTACACGGTCGAATACGCAACCGATGATAAATTCGATACCATTGTCGGCACGGTGACGGCCACAGCGACATCGGCCAACATCACCGGACTGACGGCAAACACAACGTATTACGTCCGTGTCGTGGCAAAAGGAGCGGGTACCTATTGCGATTCCGATCCCTCTGCCTCCAAATCGGCAAAGACCAAGACCAAGTTGGCAACACCGACACTCGGCACCGTCGCGGGTACCCATCATAATGAAATCAGTGTTGCATGGGGCACTGTGTCTAATGCCAGCGGTTACACGATCCAATATGCAACCAACTCGACATTTACGACCGGCGTTGGGACGAAAACCGTTACGGGTGGTTCGACCACTTCGACAACCATTACCGGACTCAATGCGACAACAACTTACTATGTCCGTGTGATGGCAACCGGTACGGATAACTACTGTGATTCCGATTATTCCACCTCCAAATCGGCAACGACCAAGACCAAGTTGGCTACGCCGACGTTTAATGTGACCCCGACCAGTAGTGGTATCAACGTTACGTGGAGTGCTGTGCCAAACGCCAGCAGTTATGAACTTCAGTATGCCACCAATTCGGCATTTACCACTGGAGTCGTCACGAAAACAGTCAATTCGCCTGCCATGTCGACGGATATTACTGGACTCAATGCCAGCACGACCTACTATATCCGCATGCGGGCAATCGGTACCGGAAATTACTGCGAGTCCGACTACTCAGCGGCGAAGTCGGTGTTAACAATGCCCGCTACACCACTAACCTTCCACGGCAGTGTTGATGAGGACAAAATGGTTACGCTCACATGGGGTACCCAGGCTAGTCTGACCGGTTACACGTTAGAGTACCGAGTGTCTGGTGCGCCGGGTTGGACGTTACATTCCAATCCCGATAAAAACGCCACCAGTGCAACGATATCCGGTCTGACACAGAACACGCTTTATGAATTCCAACTCACGGCGGTCAATGCAAGCGGTTCCGCTACAGCAACGATACTTGTAACGATAAACCCTGACGCTGTTGTGATCGAAGATTTTACGAGTTTGTCTCAAACTGTAAATTCTGTAACGCTAGCGTGGGGCACTGAAACTCATGTGGACAGTTATGTGTTGAAATACAGAGAGTTCGGGGTATCAGGGTGGAACACTGCGACCGCTCCCGCACCCAGTGCCCTCAACGCAACAATACCCGGTTTGGCACCGAATACGAAATACGAAATCGAATTGACGGGAACCAATGTTAGCGGCAGCGGTGTTGTATCAGTATTCGCAACCACGCTTTGTAACGCTCCGACTGGTTTGACGGGGGCACCGACGGCAACGAGCATCGCACTTTCTTGGACTGCTCCGACTGGCGGAGCGACATCGTATAGAGTGGAACGCTCCGCCAATGGTACGTCTGGCTGGACGGCAATCTATACGGGCAGCACCACATCCTACACGGACGATTCATGTACTCCCAACACGAAATACTACTACAGGGTCTATGGTGTCAACTCGGCGGGTGCCGATTCCGCACCAGCGGAAACGGGGAATTATACAACGCTTTGCAACGCCCCGACGAATTTGACCGGGACATCGACGGCGACAAGCATCGCGCTGTCTTGGACTGCACCGACTGGCGGCGGAGCAATTTCGTACCGAGTGGAACGCTCTGCCAACGGCACGAGCGGCTGGACACAAATCGGCGGCACGATTACCGGTACAACCTACACGGAAAGTTTGCTCTTACCCAACACGACTTACTATTTTCGGATATGCGCTGTGAACTCGGAAGGCGTTCCTTCCGAACCTATAATGATATCGTTCACAACGCTTTGCAACGTTCCGACTGATTTAACGGGAACACCAACGGCAACGAGCATCGCACTTTCTTGGACGGCACCGACAGGTGGAGCGACTTCATACAGAGTGGAACGCTCCGCCAATGGTTCGTCTGGCTGGGCAGCAATCTATACGGGCAACACCACATCCTACACGGACGATTCATGCGATTCCAGCACGATTTACTATTACAGGGTCCATGCCATCAACTCAGCGGGTGCTGATTCCGCAACGGCGACAACAGGGAATTATACGACGCTTGACAACGCCCCAACCGGTTTGTCGGGAACCTCAACGGCAGCGAGCATAACACTCTCTTGGACGGCACCGACAGGCGGAGCGACTTCATACAGATTGGAACGTTCGACTAACGGTACAAGTGGTTGGTCGCAGATTGGCGGCTCGCTCTTTGACACATTCTACACGGATAACGATTCGCTCAATCCCAATACTGCTTATTACTACAGAGTGTCCTCCGTCAATTCGGATGGTATTGCTTCTGCACCAGCACCCGTTTTGGAAGTAAAAACGCTGCTATTGACACCTCATGACTTGAGAAGTACTGACACAACCAAGAATTCAGTGTCGCTTGAATGGTCTCCAGTGACTGGTGCGACTGGCTATGTAATTGAGTGGCGCAAATCTGATGGCAGTACCAGTTGGTCAAATATAAACGTTATCGTCACAGGAACAACGGCGGTCGTCGGTAACCTCGCTGCAAACAGGGAGTATGAATTCCGTATCCGTGCGATAAATGATGGCAACGAGTCTATCTGGTCGATGGCTGTTTCAGAAATGACAGACAAAACCGCGCTGCCTCCACCCACGCTTGGCAGTGTAACGTCAACTGGTAACAATAGTATCAACGTTACATGGAGTGCTGTTGGAAATGCAATCGGTTACAGGGTCGAATATGCGACCGATGATGAATTTATCAACATTGTTGGCACGAAATTGATTGATTCACAATCGACCACTTCGACAGACATTACCGCCGGGATCATGGCGAATACGACCTACTATACCCGTGTCATTGCTACCGGCACTGGCGACTACATTGACTCCGATTGTTCCGCCCAAAAGTCGGCTACAACACTTTGTAATGCACCGACTGTTTTGATAAGTTCGAGTCAAACAACAACGAGCATTGATTTGGTATGGAACACGTCCGTCGGCGGAGCGGAGTCGTACAAACTGGAATTTTCACTCACCGGAACAGACGGAACATGGGAACAGATTGGTGGTGCGCTCATGGACACATTCTATACGCATGGCGATTCACTTGTGCCCAACAAGAGTTATTACTACAGGGTGTCCGCCGTGAATGCATCAGGAATATCTGTACCAACATCCGTTTTGGAAATACAAACATCACCGATCATACTCGACGCTCCGACTGTGACGACAACCAGTAAGAACAGTACGTCGGTTACTGCTACTTGGAATGCTGTGGACAATGCTTCTGGCTACGTCATTGAATGCGCCACCAATGAGGAGTTTACAGTTATTGTTGGAACGAAAAATGTTTCAGGCGATGTGAGAACTGTTGACTTTATCGGTTTGACCACACTCACTCCATACTTCGTCCGCGTCATGGCTATCAACCCCGGTGCGGCGTATAATAATTCAGGATGGTCGTATTCCGACGCGACGATACCGGGGAAGGAGGCGCTTACTGCCCCAACTTCCGTTGCCGTGACCGCAACCAGCAGTAGTACGATCAATGTTCTGTGGAGTGCCGTTGAAAATGCGAGTGGCTACTGGATTGAATGTGCAACCGACGTGGACTTTGAGTATGTCATTGACCAGATATCTGTTGATTCGTCAACTATTTCAATGCCCATTACCAGACTTGATGCAAACACGACCTATTATGTTCGTGTGATGGCAATCGGTATCGGTGATTACGGCGACTCCGATTGGTCAGACGAGATGTCCTTAACGACGCTTCTTTCATTACCGACTGGTTGTCAAAGCCATGCCCCAACGAGTAATTCAATTATACTGGCATGGAACTTCATGGATAGTGTGACTGGCTATGAAGTTCAATATCGTCAGTCCAGTAGCAGTGTTGGTACATGGTCAACGAAAAATATTTCCATTATGGGGATCATGGCGGTCATCAGTAACCTTGAGCAAGGAACCGAATATGAATTCCAAGTACGTGCCAAGAATAGTAATAATTATTCCGCTTGGTCGGCAAGCATTTTCGAGACAACTCCTGCCCCTGATGCTCAACTACTTGATTCCCCAGAGAACGTAACGGCAACAAGTAAGAACGACACAACGATTATTGTCGCTTGGGAAGCCGTAGCCAATGCTTCCGGTTATAGAATTCAATGCGCTACTGATCCCATGTTTACACAGATCGTTGAGACGAAAGATGTTTCAAACAGCGTGCGAACCATTGACCTTACCGATTTGACCACTGACACAACATACTATATCCGTGTCATGGCGACTGGCACAGGTGAGTATTCTAACTCTGACTGGTCAGACGAGATGTCTTTAACGACACTTCTCAAAACCCCAACCAATTTTCAGGGCATCGTCCCAACGGGTAATTCCATTATATTAGCATGGAACATCGTAACAGATGCGACCAGTTACGAAATTCAATATCGTCCGTCCAGTGACGAAACGTGGACAACGGAAAATGTTACCATTATGGGAGTCATGGCGATTGTCAGTGATCTTACAGTTGGAACTGAATATGAGTTCCAAGTACGAGGCAAGAATAGCGATAACTATTCCGCATGGTCGGCGAGCACTTTCGCGATAATTCCTGATCCAATGGCAGAACCACTTGATCTTCCTGAGAGCGTAACTGTAGCCAGCAAGAACACCACAACGATTACAGTCACTTGGGAAGCCGTCGCCAATGCGTCCGGTTATAGAATTCAATGTGCTACCGATCCCATGTTTACGCAAATCATTGAAACAAAAAATGTTTCAAGCAGTGAAAAAACTGTTGACTTTGCAGATTTGACCACTGGAAACGAGTATTACGTCCGTGTTATGGCACTTGGCACAGGAGGGTATAACAACTCGGAATGGTCGGATATTGACAGTGCAATTCCGTCGTTGCCACCCAACGCCCAACTGGCTACACCACCGGGCGTAAAAATGGACGAAAATACTGCCAAGACGTTGAACGTCAGTTGGGACACAGTGCCGAATGCCGAAGGCTACATCATCGAATGGTCGCTCACCGAAAACTTTGCAAAAGTCATCGACACGCTTACGATAGTGGGTAATACCACTTCCTGTGTGATCCCCGACTTGGAAGCGGAGACTGGCTATTTCGTTCGGGTCATGGCGATCACTACCGCTGATGGTTTTGAAGAATCGGATTGGTCAACACCAATTCGATTCGAGACCAATACAACCATCGTAGTCCCACCGACCATCCCAGAAAACTTCCGTGGCACTGCACAAACGGAAGATTCCGTAACGCTTCAATGGAACACACAACTTAACTTGACCGCATACACGTTGCAATACAGGGTGTCCGGCACGGAGACACAGTGGACACCGTTTCCTGCCCCGGCAACGAATGCTTCGAGTGCAACTGTTACCGATTTGGCGGCGAACACGGAGTACGAGTTCCGATTGCGGGCGATCAACGGCGGCGGCTCATCGGAATTTACTATCACAGTAGCGACGACGGGGAAATTCAAACTGACCGCTTCGACGCTCGGCAATGTCGTCGCACTCGATAGTAACACTATCAGCGTTGAGTGGAGTGCGGCAACCAATGCTAGCGGCTATATGGTTCAGTATGCCATCGACCAGTTTTTCACGGATGCACTGACCGTTTCTGTAACCGGCACATCGACGACGCTGACCGGTTTGATGGCAAATAAGACTTACTTCGTCCGAGTTATGGCGATTGGCGATGGAGTATATGGCAATTCCGAGTGGTCGGGCTCTATTCCTGCGATGACCCATGACGAACCGTTGATAACACAGAGCATTTTCCGTAGCATCGACAAAACATCAAACTCTGTTTCGCTGGTTTGGAATATCGTTCCCGGCGCGATTGGCTACGAAATCCGGTACCGCACGGTGAGCGACGCGGGCTTCGGGGAGTGGTCATCGGAGAATGAGAATGTTACTTTTTCAGGAACTACGGCGAAAGTTGGCAAACTTGACGGTAGCACCACTTATGAATTCCAAATGCGTTCCAAGGGGAGCGGCAGTGTCATTTCTGGTTGGTCAGCTGGCATTGAGGAAACTACGTATGCAGAACCAAAAATTGTAACCGACATCAGTTTAATCAACAAAAATCTTAGCACCGTGAAAGGGGTTAAGGTTGGAAAGAGTACCAGTAAACCAACGCAGACATCGCTTTCATTTACTTGGAATCCGGCAACGACATTCAGTGCTGATGAAATGACGTTCGAAGTGCATGCTCCGAAGCCAAAAGGTTGGGCGAAGAGTGCGACCGCACCGTGTGTTGCCGCTGCGTCCATAACTTCAGAGGAACTCGCTACCATCCTTGGTGGGACTACTGTAACAAAAGAGTCCGGCGATTGCACATTGACTTTCGCCAAAAAGGTTAATGGTGGTATCGAAATAAAAGTTTCCGGGTTGGCTGCCGGTATGAAATACACGATGAGGATGCAATCAGCCGACGGGCACACAGGAAGATACTCAAAGATTACGAAGGTTTCTGCGTCGACGGCAAAGTATTCTGCACCGAAATCTGCTGGCAAAGCAACTGCCAGTTTAGGGACAGTAACGTTTTCTTGGAAACAATCGGCTGTAACACCTGCCAGTATGAATTCTGGTGCGAAAAGAGAATACATGGTCGGTATTTGGATTGGCAAAGAGTTCATTGCTTTTGGCAGTGGTGATGGTGAGCACTCACGTATTGTCAATGGAAGCACAATCACCATTACCGTAACCGGCAGAACGGCAGTGGTCACGGGCTTGGCATCGCAGAAGTACACATTTGGTGTGCAGGAGTCGGTTACGGCTGGCGATGACATTGCAAAGTCAGCGATTGCGAAGATCAGTGCTTCGCCGACAAAGTACAACGCCCCGAAAGTTACCAAGCCCACCGCCGGTGCCACAACACTCACTTGGACTCCTGTAAGGACAGCAACGGGGGATCAGACCATTACCTACTTGGTCGGTGTGTACGATAGCAACACAAGGGAATTCAAGGTTACTCCTGCGGTTGTTGAAACGGAGGAGCATGTTGCGATAAATATTTCGGCATTGGGAGTGGGCAAGATTGGGGTACAGGAACTCCTTTGGGAAGACGGCAACCTTATCGCTAAATCGGCTATTAAAGTTGTTACGGTGAAGGCAGTGTAATGCCCGTCCAGATAGGTTTGACACACACTTTTTGGTGTTGGTTTTACTGGATTACCTGCACCTGTAGTCTAGCCCTTGTAGCAAAAGGCAGACTATATTATTACGGGCAGTAATTTTAGTGGGGCAGCCGGGGTAATTTCACAGATGATTTCCGTGTTACTGTCCGTCTTAACATAGACGGTAATCATTTCAGAGAAGGCACTGGAAGAAATAACCCCAACCACGCAACTACGCTGCCTGCCCCTCGAAGTTTCCCACGCTCCGAGAGGCGTTGATATTTTTCGTTCTACCAAATTTTCAAAGAACACTGCACCGTTTCTGATAGGACGAGGGCATTTATGTTATTGACATTTAACAAATATGCCAAGCACAATCTTTCGGACAGGTCAAGAAATATACAACGCCCTAGATGTTTGTCAATAGATCAGCAAAATATATTCGCCACAAAAATATCCACACTGACAATAGATTGGAATAGATTTTATATTTTTTGCGATAAATCTATTCGTGGATTTCCATAATGCGGACTGACGTACCGAGCAGACTGACAAAACAAAAACTTTTTTTTCGGAAATGGAGTATATTTTGACATTGAACAGTTTATCCAGTTATTCGACGAATGATAGTACACGTCAAGGAGTTTTTGGATAGACTCTACCAACGCCCCGTAGGAGCGAATTGCCTCGCCTGCGAACATTGGGGGATAAACTGGATGAAAATCCAATATAAATAGGCAATCGCTCCTGCAAAATACCCGATGTACTCGTAACCAACTCGGAAAATAACGACCAAACACCCTCCATCGTGTTGGCATGAACCTCATTGCAACCATCGCCATGCCCCCACCTGTAAAAAAAAGTTTTTGTTTTCATAGTCCGCTCGGTACGTCGGTTCGCATGTTGCGTGAACTTTGTAGGATTTACATACATTTTGCTCTTATCGACCCCACATATCGGGAATGAGTTGTGGACGTCCCATAGAACTGTCTCACAATCCTCATTTCCCGAACATGGTTTTGTCAATGTTCAAACGGGCACCTCGTCATCGTCCTCACAGTCGTAAAAAACTACGGTCTGCCTGTCATGTCCATATTTCTCCACTTTGTAGCCGAGATCACGCAGCCTTTTCGCAAAATTCCGTTTTGACAGAGGCTTGCTCCCATCGGCGGTGCATTGCTCCTTGTAAGGACTGTACATGTCCCCCAAAGGTATGTAACATTTGTCGCCAAGAGGGTATCTGTTCTCATTCAGGAAGGTTAGAACGCTATCTGACTCCTGCCGAAATTGCAAAACTGCCCACCGCACAATGTCCGGTATGTCAAATTGTTCTTCGGCAACCAGAGAAACCATACCTCTAATGACCCAGTTTAAGACACCGCTCATCTCGCTGTCAATGATCTTCTTTGCGAGGTCTGGGTCTTGTTCCTCTTCGGGAATCTGAACCTTGAATGGGACAATAAGGAACCGTCGAAAGAATGCGTCGGTTTGCTCAACGTCTCGTGGCAACTCGTTCATTGCGAAAATGGACGTTGCATAATCCCGAATTGTGAAAGGCTACTTGTATAGGTATCTTGCTTGCAAAGGTTCACGGCTTGCGATTTTCTTGAAAATCTCCGTCTTCAATCGTGTCGAAATTTCCGTGCTCACATTGAGGAGATAATGTCCCAGTTCCGCTCGCTGACACTCCTTTTCTGTAATTCCTTCAAGGGAGAATTCGCAACACTGCCCGTCACCAATCAACGCCCTAATGATGTTGAGTAAGACACTTTTTCCATTTGCGCCGCTACCGTAGAGAAACAGAACTTTTTCGAGTATCATGCTCCGCAGGAACACGTAAGCGATGTACTGGGCAATCAACTTTCGCACAGCTTGATCTGGTAGAACACGTTCGATGAATTTCTTGAACTGTGGAGCTGTTGCCGACTCGTTATAATCGTAGTCGAGTTGATAACAAAGCCCATCCAGTTTGTCAAACGGTTTCAGTTTTGTATCACCAGACGAAATATGAAGCGTGCCATTTCTCAAATTGATTGTCGGAGCATCGTTTGTAGAGGGCACTGGAAACCGTGCCTCACTTGCGAATTGCTTCACCAGTTTATCCACGAACAGATGGTCTTTGATGACTCGACGTGGTATCCCTTGCCTTACGCCGACTGCTTGTAAAAAGTGTCGGAACGTATCCTCTGCGATCCGCTGCCAGAACCGCCCATTGTAGAAGTACGGGGCACCATTTCTCATGCCAATGTCCCACTGGTACAACCTTGCCGTCCTCAAAAGATGGTCAATGCTGCCGATGTAATAATCATTGTGCCCCACCTTCCCGCTCTCGGATGCAGAAAAGGGGATTGTCTCAACCTGTTGCAGAAACGAATCGAGAACTTCGATGCCAGTTTTATCTGCTACGTCGATGTCCCCCTCCATAGAATCGGCTTTTGAATCATCCACCGATTCCATCTGCTCGGTCAAGATAGCTGGGCGAACTTCGTCCTTGACGATCAGATTTTCGTCGAGCGTAATGATACGCAGCCGGCTGACATCACTGCAACTCTTGTCGAGTTCATAAGGAAAATCATCGCGTACTGCGGCAAGCAAATGTTTCAACTCTGGCGTTCCCTCGTAGAGGGCAAGAGCAAAAAGACCCGTTCCCGATACCGACAGAATAACAGCGAACACATAAGGCAGTGCCGCAATCTTCGCCTTTGCTGACTCCAATTCGTCAGCCGGAATGCCATCGAAGTCAAGGTAAAGTATCCCGTTCGGCACGCAAGCGGTCGCCTTGCGTTCTGTCTGCGGTTCACTGCCGATAACAATAGCGTGGAGTCCTTTCTTCAAGTCATTGCGTCTCTCTTTGTCAGTTTCCTCACGGACTGCTTCAATGAGTTCCTTCGAGTTCCCACCGGTGCGGAAAGTTTCCAGCACCTTGCCGATGGTCGCTGTCCCGCACGGTGTATTTGTCCAGCAGTTTGGATAAATACTGACTTCCTTCGATAATAAGGTATCGACAGGGATAACATCGGGACTGACCTGCACGACATACGATTTCCGTGCCGTCTTGGTTGCCTTCTTACCACGTTGCGCTTTGCATGTAGTGGGCATTCCTCTGGCGGATTTGCCAATGCTCTGGGCGATTCCCGCCACTTCGCTCACCGACAGCGGCGGGATACACCTCGATTGGTTGATCTCTTGGAGTGCCGCTTCAAGTTCGGCATCAGTCTGCCCAAATTCCTTCCGCAACACATGCCCCCATTTGTACAGGGTGTCGTTACGTGCTCCTTGGGCAATCGGTTCGCGTGCCTTGATAAAATCTTCAACTTTGATAAAATCTGTCATTAAACTGAAAGCTTCGTAAAAAGCTTGTTAAAGGTTGCACCCCGTTGGATCATTCCACTGGTTAACGGGGTGTTCTTGTGTTACCCGCAGTTCTCACAACGAGAACGGAACAGGATTGCAATGACGGGAATCGAACCCGTTGCAAACCAACTCTCATCGCCAAATCAAACATTATCAATCTTGACATTACTACACTCCTTTTCATTTCCTGGTTCACTTTTCGGTCTGGACTTTAACGCCCATTTCTTTAAGGTTTTTCACCACATCACCAAGCCGTTTAGTTCGCTCTGCTTCCGCCGTAAAACCCAATGGCGGCTGCGATGTCCCCCTATCACAACGGCTCAAAAACTCTATAATTGAGTCGCGTGTCCAGAGAAGGCGACGCTTTCGTCCGCCAGTGTTTACTGGGAGCGGTAGCGTTCCACCCCCCTGTCGAGATTCACGGAGCCACCTGTAAAGGGTCGCTTCGCTCACGGATAGGATTCTCCGCACCTCGGTAGCGTCTAAAACTGGTTCAATGTTTGACATACTAAACTCCTTGACTATTTCGCAACTTCATACAATCGGCTTGCGAGTGATCATAAATCCGTCGAACCATCTTGGGATCAGTATGTCCCGCCAGTAAAGCGGCAACATTCTCATCGTAACGCTCGGTCATTTCCGTAAGGAAACGGTGCCGGAGTTGATACAGCGTCCACGGTTGAATCTGTTGGTCGAGGGGCAGTTCCTGATTGGCTTTCAAGATTGTTGCCTTCAATGCCTTGCCAACCGTCAGACCGTTAACAAGTTTGTTCCAAGGTAGGCACTCGACCGCCGGGCAAGTGCGTCGGCGGTAGCCGACAGACGCGGGAAAACCCTCTAAAACAAACCAGTGCGGAGTACCACACGATGCCGCCCGGCGGTCGGCATCCTACCTGTCGAGACTTTTTAACAAACTTGTTAACGGTCTGTGCCAACCGTCCGGGTATCAAAATGCTCATTGATATTGACCTTCGGGTGCCGCTTTCGATATGCTGCCCTCGTCTGTTGACTGGGCGGAATAGGAGTTTTACGCATGTCCGCCTGCATTTTCTTATGTTCCGACACGGCATCCAGCGGAGCAAAAACTGTTGCATTCGGTTCTTTACTCAAGTACGGAAGTAGAATGGCTTGCTCTTCCTTCCCAAAAGCAATAATACGCCGTTTGCCACTCCTTGCCGTTTTGTGATGTTTGGGCTTGTAAACCCAAGCGTCATGGTCATCTCGATCAATATCCACTATCTTCATTCGGCAGATTTCGCTCGGTCTTGCACCAGTTGACCGCAAAATTCGGACAAATGCACGATAGACCGGCAACAGAAAGGGCAGAGTTCGTTCGATCATTTCATCTGGGACTTCGGTGCGCTCTTCGGTCTCCCGTGTTGCTCCATTCCGCAGCGGCTCCACCGCTTGCAGTTGGATGCTCTTGCCCGGAGGCACAAGGCGGCGAACTTCGCCCCATTTGAAAATATGGACGCAAAAGTTGATCAATTTGTTACAGTGTGTCCGGGCGTAGTCGGCTTCGACGAACCCGCTTTGCACCTGCAAAAGCAGAAACGCATCGAACTCTGCCGTTGTAGAACCGGCATATCGCAACAGTCCTTCACAGGCGGTTTTGTAGTTGCTATAATCGCTCGGACTCTTCGCCTTGACCGCATATTTCAGGAAGACATCGCAAAGTTCAGCAACGAGCACATCGTTGCCACCACCGCTAGTTCCGGTGTTTGCTCCGGTATCAGGCAGTGGAGATAGAGACGGTTCTTTTGTTAAATTGTGGACGAACCGCTGGTAGTTTCTGTTGGCTTCGGGAGTTCCCGCTACGCCGTGATAAACTCGTTTTCCGTTGTGCCAAGAGTAAGACCGTCCACGGTCGTTGCATTGTTTGGGCACCTTTTCAATGTTCAGTTTGGGCATACACACCTCCTACGGGTAAAGCCCCCACATCGTCAACGACGATGTGAGGAGCGTTCCTTAACCCATACAACTGAATTTTTCAAAGTGCCGGAAACTCTTGTATTTCTGGGCTCAAAGCCATCGAGGACGACGGGACTCGAACCCGCAACCACCGGATCGACAGGGCGACCAGCGGCAACCCAAAATCCCCCAAAAGTTCCTTATTTTCAAGCATTCTAACGAAAAAAGAGGTTTTGTCAATCCCTATCAAACAGTTTCTTTCAGACTCTTGTTTTATCAGTGTTTGCGGGTATCAACCGGGTACGGTTCCGGGTAATTCCGGGTAAATACCCGAATCGATTTCGGGTAAAACTGACAGAGCAAAACCACAGCGGTGCAAAGATTCTGCCACCCGAATCGGCATTCGTGCCAAAACCCTCCACAAGCCGATTCTGGGCTTCTTTCCCGGAAGGTATAAAACCTCTACCTGACCCCCAATCGTCTCATAGGGACGAACGTCGGCAGCCAAATTTTACGGGTGCCGTCCATAACCAGCGCAGAACGGAAATACACAAGCCGGTTTTGTTTTCGGTGTGATGCCGATGATTCACGGTTATATTTTGAATCCGGCATCACGGAGAGCACTCAAAACCAAGTAGCCCACACTCTCATCAAATTTTCCCCTGCGTGCCCTTTTTCCATAAATACCACGGTACTTAACGATTACAATGTCCTCAATATCAGGTAATGCTACAACGGAATTCTGTGCCAGCCCAACTGCTGTTTGCTCAATCTGCTCTATTCCAGTGGGCGGAATAAGAGTTCGTAAATACCTCCACCAATCATACGAGGCAAGCAAACAGTTACGTACCACTGCTGGAGTTACGTCGAGTTCAAAACGGTCTTCAAGGCATTTGAGTATTGCCGACATTCTTACTGGTTGGTCTTCCGGTGTCGAATCAATCAGGGATACTACCGTTTCCCTAATTTTGCCCCAGTCTTTACCTTTCGGTTTGTGTAAGTGTTCCGGCTTTGGTTTTGGTTTATAAGGATGACGAATACGGAATTTCGTAAATCCCTTCTCCAGTGTAATCATTTATTAGGTTCCCCGAATGTTACAACCTGACTGCTCTCCCCATTCTCCCATACGGGCAAAACCTGACAAGCCCCCGTCCCGAATCGGCATTCTTGCCAAAACTGTCCAAAACGGCGATTTTAAGCCCCCTCTCCCGGAAGGCACAAATGTACCAATCGGCACCCAATCGCTTGACACGGGGCTTCTGGGAGTCCCAAAATGTGAACCGGCAAGGTTCGATGCTGAAAAACGGGACAAAACCATCCCGGATGCCGAACTTTGGCAGTTAACCCATACCTTACATTATGGGACGCTGGCGAGCAAGAAGTCAAGCCGATTATCTTTCGCTCTTCAACCTCTTACGAATGTCGCAGAGACGTTCGTCTTTGTAGGTAAAAAGCATTGGAGCCGATTCCCAGCCCTCATCATAAATCCCCAGTCCCCTCGCCAAATCGGCGAGCGAAGGAAAAATAGTCCCTTCGTAATCGACCTGCCTATCGTCAACGACTCGGCATTTTTTCGCAGGGTCATCCTTGAGTGCCAGTTCCTCACCGGGCAGTATGCCGATGTCGCTGAATTTCAATCGGCTACGATTGGCTACGGCTTGTGCCGATTTATCCTCCAGCGAAGTGATTTCGTCAAGTATTTTCTGTGTCGAAGGGGTCTTATCGGAAATTTCGTGTGCCCTGAGCAAGGTGATTATCCGTTCCGGCGAAGTAGTGAAAAACTCACGTTTCGGATTGACACGGTCACAATCGAAGGCATCGTGAATTGCCGATTCTACCTTTTTTGCATCGGCAACCTCGGCGGCGTACAAGCACTCGAAGGGCATCGGTACACCGGAAGGGTCGGACAGTTCTTTGAGACGTTCTCTAACGTCGTCCCTTGAAGTCCTGCCAATTTTGATAAAGCCGGGCATTGCCGGATTTGTGAAAATGTAAACGATTTCGGACATTCGATTTTCCTTTCAAGTTAAGGTTTTCCGCACCGTTGCAATCACAGCGATTGCGAAAATAAGGTGTGGTTCTGTCAAGTTATTTTTCGGTTTTGATGTCGCCTACTTTCCCGATTTAGCACCTATACTTTCAAGGTATTTCCACACCTGATAATAACTTTTCAAACTTCCATTTTTTGCTGTATCAAGCGGAGTTCTGCCATTGTTGTCTTTGGCATTCACATCTGCTCCGTGGGAAATGAGAAATTTGACGACTTCGATGGCTTCATCTTTGTCTTCAATGTTTCCTGCCTCATGAAGCCGGTTCTTGCCATATTTGTCTTGTGAATTAACATCCGCTCCGTGGGAAACGAGAAGTTTGATAGCCTCTAAACTCTTTGCCAAATGGAGCGGCGTTTTCTCATATTCATGTCCCTTGACGTTGACATCTGCTCCATTTTCGATGAGGAATTTAATGTGTTCGAGTTTATCAAGCAATACTGCCATGTAAAGCAAAGTATTACCTTTTTTCCCAAAACCATCTCCATATTTGGCATTAACATCTAACCCTCTGGAAATGAGGAAACCGGCAACGACCAGGTTTCCAAAATCTACAGCCCGATGAAGTGACGTATTACCACTACTATCCACAGCCTTTAAGTCGCTCCCAAACTCATTTCCATAATTCACTATAAACTTTTCGATTTCTGCTTGTTCGGCGGCGGTAAACTTTGTACGCTCTGCTGTGGTAAGGACTTCCCGAGCAGCCTTCTCCCTCGCCGCTTTTTCCTTTGCTGCTTTTTCCTCTGCTGCCTGTTCTATTGCCGCCAGTTCACTCGCCGTCTGTCCGGCGAGGTTCTCACCATACGTCGCTAAAAACTCCAAGTCTGTGAGATGCTCGAATGAGTATAATTCGTGGTCAAATAGTCTTTTCTGTCCCTCAAATTCGGAATTGGTCATTCTCATGCGCATACCAACCAACTGCTGTGCTTGCTTTTGTCTCAATTTGTCAATTTCGGCATTTGCCTGGATTCGTGCTTGTTGTATCTTCGGGTCTCGCTGTCTCGACCTCGAATCATTTCTGTTGCTGGAAGAGGAAGCACTTTTGCCGCTAGAAAGAAACTCGACTATTTCCGAATGTCCCTGTCCCTTTGCCAGATCAAGCGGGGTAACACCATTGTGATCCTTGTAATTGACGTTGGCACCTCTGGACACGAGAAATTTGACAACTTCGGTATTTCCTCCCATCACTGCAGCAGCGAGCGCAGTACCTGGAGCATCCTCTGGAATAGCATCGACTTTGACTCCTTTGGAAATCAGATATTTGACGGCAGCAAGGTTCCCCGCATACGCCGCCAACCCAAGCAATTTTTCCTTGCCTTTTTTGCTCTTTAAGTCATCTTTAAAGTCCTCAACAAATTTGTCGATTGTTGCTTGCTCTTCGGCGGTGAACGTGATACGACTTCCACCGAAATACGACACGCCCATGCCAATCAAGATAAGCAAGAGTAGCAAAGCACCGATTCCCACGAAAATAGGAATCGGCTTGTGGGGATTCTTGTATCCTTCATTTTCGGCAACCGGCACGGATACATTTTGCGGCACCGTTTTGTTTTCTGTCGGCATCGTAGCCGTAAACGGATTCTCCACCGGTTTTGCGGCTACTGGCAGGGGAACCGTGAAAGGATTCGTTGTTTCCGTTGGGATGGCAACAGACGTGTCCTTCGTTTCCGGCACGGGGGCGGTAAACGGACTCGGTTCGGGCGGCGATGCCAAGCCATAGAATTCCGTTTCAACCGATGGTGTCGGGACAGCGAACGTCAACCCCTTTACTTTTCGTGCCGGGGCGGATTTCCCCTCTTCGTTTTCAATGATGGTCTCCGGCGTAATCACTCCTGCTTTGGCGAGTCCTTTGAGTTGCCCACCAGTAACGGCAATCTTGTCGCCCTTCTCATCATAGTAATACCAAGTTGACATTTTGTTTTTCCTTTGTTGGTGTGTCGATTATTCTGTTAGGGACTTGCTCGATGTATAGAGATTGTAAATTGCGGCACCTTTCGCACCGGCTAGTCCTATGAACAGCAGAGTCACGATTTGATTGAGACTCACTCCAACAGTCTCATCCAAAAAACCGACTATAAAACCAAAGCAAAACTCTGCTATTACGATGATACAATATCCCAGAAGGAGTGAATCGTTTACTCTTGAATCAATTCCCCTTTGCTCCAAAGTGCGATTCAAGTCTTTTCCAAGTCCCCACAGGCAAACAAATAACCAGTAAAAATTGAAGAATGGAATCAATGAAAACCACGCCGCCTTTTCTGTGGTCGTTCGAGCAATTTCACAGGGTACGAGATTCCAGAATTGAAACATCAGGAAAACAAAAATACCACTTAGAACGGCGAGTAGCAAAAAATCAATCACCAGTGGTCGCTCTTCAATAAACCCCATCGCTGCTCCAAATATCATTATGCCGATATAGACAAAAGTCATTATTTGAAGGATTTGGGGGTTAACTTTTCCCAGTGTTGCCGAGACTCCGCTGAATCCCAAGCCTGTTGACTTACCACCTATACCAGACTTGCCGGTGAACGAAGCCCCGCACTTGATACAAACGACTTGTTCGGGATTAAGAGCAACGCCACATTGTCGGCAGAACTTTTTGTGTCCGGTGGGTCTGGCACCGCAGGACATACAAGCGACAGCCTGTTCGGAAACGGAGTTACCGCAGTTGGTACAGAACAGATTAACAGGTGCCGGTGCTTGTACTGGTAGGGCAAAAGGTGACTCAGTGGTAGAGGGGAAAATCAAGTCGGGAATTTGACCAGCAAGCCCGGTATGCCCAGAGTCCGTTTCAAGCGGAGTCGCTGCCACGATGGTTCCCCGATTTATCAACGCTTGAAGTTGTTGTGGGGTAAGCGGACCTTGTTTGGTTCCGTTTGCGTCAGTGTAAAAAAAGTTGGGCATTGGAAGTTCGGAAGGGTTAAGGGTTTTGCCAAGCACGACAGCAAGATTTCTCAAGAACGGGAGCACCGTTCATAAGAATAGGCTCTCTTCCCACGGTCGAATGTGGTGCGTTAGGAATTTCAAACCCTAATGCTGAAGATTTCCTACGAAAAAGGCACGGCACCCCCTCTACGGGAGCATCGTTACATCCCTTTTTCTTTGGTAAATATTCACTCTGCAAAGCAGTTTCGACCGTGAAAACAAACCAATCCGTCTTTCGACGGCTCATGAATGCTGACGAACTCTAAAATTCGGTCAGCCCAGTACATGACCGGACTGATATTTCAAAATTGTGAGCGCAGTATAGGGTACTTTTTGAAAGATTGCAACACCCCCACCAAAAGAATCGGCAGTCCGAAATCGATGGTCATTCTCCGTATCGCTGTCGCAATAGAGCGGCAAAAGCCCCATTGCCGACATAGCACCCACAACTGGAAGGAACATTAAAATTGCCGAGGATGTGATCGGCGGTACTCTTTGATTCGCTGACCACTTCCCGTATTTTGTTGCCGTTGTCGTTGGCTTGCGATGTTGCAAAAGTCAAGTCGGTTAATTGCCGATTGATTTTTTCCATTGAGTCCACGACTTTTTGCCCTTCGTCAGGGTGGATGCGCAAATGTTGTGCAGTTGCTATTGCAGATTCGGCGATACAGGTCAATCCATCGGCAACCGTTGATGTTGCCGATGCCGGGGCTGTGGTCTGCTCGGCATTGGTGGTGCCGGTTCTTTTGACCGTATCGACAATCTTCTCTGCTGCCTTCTCGACTTTTTCAACGGCTTTGACAACCTGCTGCGCAGTTTTTTCCGTTGCGAGGTTGTTCCAAGAACCGTTATACACCGTTCTTACTGTTTTATCATTCATATCGTTCATTGTGAATCTCCTCATAAGTTATCCTGCCTTCGATAGTACCATTGACCCTTTGTCAACGGCTAGAATTCGTTCGCCGATCCAACGAATGACCGGAACCGGCATACTGTTGCCCAGCATTCGGTATCGTGTGCTATCGCTAAATCCCTCCGTATAGTTGTCCTCGAACCCTTGAACCCTTTCGCATTCGACTGGCAGTAAGTAACGAAGGCGACCATTATCAATAATGAGTCTATCGACCTGCTCCGCTCCCGAGTCAATCTGCGTCGCTAACGTTCCCACAACGGAATTATTTTGTCTGTATCTTCTATGGTGTTTTTCCATTCGGCTTTGTGTGCTGTCCGTAAAATGATTAACCGTAGCGATAGTGGAATCCCTTTGCCCCTTTTCGCGGCTTGTCGCAATATCGCCTGACATCGTTTCGGTTTCAAAAAGTATTTTCCCGGCACCGATTGGGTCTCCAAAACATCCCACAAGGAAGACCCTACGGCGATGCTGGGGGACTCCAAAGAATCGGCTGTTAAGAATCCTCCAAGCCAAGCCATACCCGAATTGCGAAAACCGATAGAGCATTCGTTCAAACAAGTGCCCTCCGTCAATCGTAAGTGCCGCACCGACGTTCTCCCACAGGAAAAATTTCGGACGGTGTTCGCAAATGAAGTCAGTGTAGTCCAATGTGAGTTGTCCAGTGAGGGAATTTGCTCCTTGTCGCATACCCAATGTCGAAAATGACTGACAGGGACTTCCACCGATAACGAGGTCGAAGGGCTTGTCGATATTCCACGTTCGCCATTCGGTAAAGTTGCCGAAATTCCTAAATCCGAATTTTCTACTGATAAGGTCATTGCAATTTTTATCTATTTCTGAAATTCCGATACACTGGTAGCCCAACGGCAATAGTGCCGAATGTGCTGCGCCGATTCCGTCAAATAGCGATAGATAATTCATTCTAACGTGATTGGTTGTATCTTGATTCGAATTTTTGAATCTATGGTGTTGGTAGTTTTGCGCCGGTAAACATAAATGTTGTTTTAAGGTTGTCAGGGAAAGGTTTAACTCCGTTTTTACATCACATATTTTTGAGGTTCGTTAATCATAAAATTCACTACTACTATTTTAACATAAACAACTCAGATTCATACAGCATTTTTAATAGATGTCAAAAAATTTCACAAAAACAGAACACACCACGTTGTGTTCTGTTCGGGAAGTGTGATTTTGTCCATCGAACCAGTAGGAATGCGACTGTGGCTAACGTGGGAGACCACAGAGGCTTTCCTGTTCCTATGGGGCAACAGTTATGGCATCCTCTACTTTGCCGTCCGTTTCTTTTAAGCAGTAATACCCCAAATACTCCAGTGCCCGTTCACAGTCCCCATTGTAGTATGGCAAGATGTCCCTTTCAAATAAAACTTCATTCCCATCTTCAACAAGGCACCGGATACGTCCCCAAAACGTGAAAGAATCCTTTCGGTTTCTTATCTGTTTTATGTCTTCATCACCACTACTTGATACAGGGTCATCATCGTCCGACTTGGAGGTTTTACCCTTCGATGTCCAAAGTCCTTGGAGTATTGTAGCCCGTTCGGCAAACGATGAGTTAACCTCGTCTATCGAACCCAGCAGTCCCTTCATTAAGGATTCATCTTCCTTGTATGCTACCAACTCGAATGTCTTGCAATAGAGAGGTTGAAATTTGTCCATCCAAGTCATCGAATTAGCCTTCATCGTAGCCACCATCTTCGTCATCTTTACGATATTATGCTGGCACAATTTTCCGTTATACTCACCGGCTAGCACTTTGTCATTGAATTCCTCTGCCTTTGCCTCGTCCGGTTTTACTGGTAGCAAGGTCGTTGGTTCCTTCATCAGAATTCGGTCTGCTGCCTTCCGTACCTTTTCCTTGTCTTCCGGCGTTGTCTTTTTCTTAACCTTAATGCCGGTTGCCTTCTCTGCATCCCTGACCGCTGTGGCGGCTTTGTGGACACTTACCTTACCTTCCTGTACTGACTTTTGCATCGACTCGGAACCACCTGCTACTACCTTCCCTGCCTCTTTCACTATCGTCGTTCCTACTTTGAAATGCTTGGCAATTTGCTCAACCGTCATCTTTGAAGGTGTGCCATCACGGCTAACCAATTCGTAAACCTTTTGCCCTAGCATACCTCGTTGTGAGGTATCTAAATGGCGGCGATACAAGTTTTTGCTAATGACAAATTCAAAAGGCTTGTCTCCCGTGTATTCCTCAAATCGTGGCTCAACACCTGCCATTTTACAGGCGAGAAATCTATTGCGCCCGTCTAAAATCCTCCCCTCATACCGGACAATCGGATCATTCAATCCGTTCCGGGCAATGTCGTCTGCCATTTCTGACAGAGTACGGTCGTCCCCTTGTTGAAAGATTTCACAAAGGGGGTGTAGTTCCATCTTGCTAATAGTCTTGCTCATAGTCTTCAATAATGCCCCTTTCAAGGCGTTAGGACTAACCTCAAACCAACTGCTGTGAAACATTCACAACTTCCTTCATCGGTCATCAGCCATCAATCAAAAAGACGAATTCGTCCTTTTTACCATTTTTCACAATCAGTCAAATGCTCTCCCAGTACAATACTCAACCGACTGGTCTATTTTCCAAAAAAGACGAATTCGTCTTTTTGAAATTCTGTTGTAAACTCTTTGTCGATCTGTGAAAATACCTCACTCATTTCGTCAAAAAGTATTGGTAGCCGTTTGGGTTGCCAATAAAGTATCAGTAACTCGTCCATAAGGCGTTGCCACTTTTGCTCATCGAACAGGTTGAACTTCCCTGACAGCATCCGTTCGTTGAAATCCAACAGTGCCTGCCGTAAACGAATTTCCCGTCGTTCCTCTCTATGTTCCTGCCAAAGATTCCCCATTGTCTTGAAAAACCAATTGCCGAATGAACCTGTTTTACGAAGACCTAAACCCTTGATAAAGAGTACAGGGGAGTAGCGATTGGTTTTACGTTTTCCATTAAACTTCAAAAAGTAGGCACAGACACGTTGATAATCTTTATCTGTTGCGGGAATCGGCTTAATCGAGTAGTGATAATCTTTTCTATACGTCAACCCAACATACATAAAGGCGTATCTTATGCACTCCTTCAAATCATCAAGACTGCGACCATATATTGTCAATAGGTTAATATGTAACCAATTCCTTGAAGGTGTAGGTTCAAAAACATAATATCCTCGTACACCCCATCTTTTCAAGTGATCGAATGCCTTACTCAACTCTTTTGAAAAATCCTTTATTGGCTTCCGTTTATAAAAATTGATAATGATACGATAGTTCGGGTATTGTTTGGTGTAATCCAAATTGCGCATCAATATAATGAAATGCTTCTTAGCATAAAGTTCATAAGACTGTAAGGAATATGTAAAACTGCGTCGGTACTCATATTCTTTAGCGGAGAATTGACGTGGATTCTCTTGAAAGATAAGTTGTACGTGAGGATTGAATGCAACTGAAATAGTATCGGACTGCGTACTTACTGCGGTTCCTCGTTTCTTAACTCTCCTACTAACTGCTCTTCTTATCAATCTTGCAATGTTAAGATAGGTAGAATTGTAAGAGTTCGTCTTTATAATAAAGGGCACTCCCTCTATAGATTCCAGTAATACCCGGAAGTTCTGAATGTACAGTCGTAGAAATTCCCTGACAACTTCTTTCATTGAAGTAGTGTAGGGACTGCCTTGGCTTTTATCTGTTTTGGTGTATAATATGCTCATCGTTTGGTTTTGG